>Ga0214545_1002058_pt1 | contig 38614 bp, 13 predicted proteins | sample CNSS4metaG_FD_160064 | JGI IMG/M metagenome (GOLD analysis project Ga0214545, IMG submission 160064) | Root nodule microbial communities from cowpea collected in UCLA plant growth center, Los Angeles, California, USA - CNSS4 | ecosystem: Host-associated > Plants > Roots > Nodule | place: USA...
AAAAAAAAAAAAAAAAAAAAAAAAAAAAAAAAATATATATATATATATATATATATATATATATATATATATATATATATATATATATATATATATATATATAACAACATACAAAACATAGCAATATATAAATACATATTTCATAATTAAAAAATTAAGAAAAAAAATTATATAATAAAGTTTAACAGAAGAAAAATACATTAAAACTATCATGTTTGGTCATCTGATAGCATGTCAAGGAAGTTCAATTTATTATTTGAAAAAAAAAACTCTACCATTTTCAAGTTCTTTATTCTCTTATATTATCATTTATATTTTATCACTTTGAATTTTATATTTCAATTTTAAATATTTTAAATAATATTTTACATTTAAGTAAATCAGCATGAAAATAATTAAATTATATTAATAAATATTTTCTAAAAATATTAAATTTAAAATTAAATACATATTTACATGTGACATGATAAAAATTATTAAAAATTAAAATTTAACTTAATGAAATAAAATATTAAGTTTTCGCTAATTTAAATAATTTTCAATCAAAATTTGAGATAAAATTTGGCTATCACTGTGACTATCAGTTCCAACTGTTTGGTGTCGGTGCCGTGACAACACTGTCTTTAAGTGAGCCTTATGCCCAACGGCATTATTTCTTTTTTCCTAATTTTTTTTAATAATTTGTACTGTGTATATGTTGTTAGAATACATGTTTTCAAAATAATAAGTTTGAAATAATTGAGAATTAAAACATTCAACTATAAATAATGAAAATAAATGCATTGATTTTATAATAACATGATATTTTTAATCATTTATATAAAATGTATGAAATCTAAGTTCTATTTTTTTATTTTATGTTGAACTATAATTTTTAAATAATTGATTTAAAATTTGAAAAATTCATTATATAACAGTTTATGACAGAGTGAACAACCTATTACTTAAGAAAAGAAACTAAGTTTATTATATATAATGAATTTATTCATTTTTATTATAAACGCTTATTAAAAAATAAATTAATAAGATAAAATAGATTAAGAATTGTTCAAAAGTTTAATTGATAGTAAGATATAGTTGTATAATACTATTTCTTTTATTAATGATTTTATAACTTATCTACCTACAAATCTTTTGTTAATCACTCAAATTATTAAAATAAACATAATACAAACTTTACACAAACTACGGAATAATTTTTTTATGACCAAATAACAAACAACACTTCAATTAACTACCATAAATATCCCACACTTCCACAATAAAGATTAAGAGTTAGTCTCATTAATCATTAGAAATATTTATAAGCATACATATGAATCAATTACAAAGAACACTTAATTAACTACCATAAATATCCCACACTTTCATAATAAAGATTAAGAGTTTGTCTCATTAGTAATTAGAATATGTAAATTAACTTCGTCCTTTAATCACATCCGCCTCTAATAGTTGGTCAGAGTAATTAATAACAATAACAAAAGAGAGCAAAAAAGACAGCTTTGATTGATTAGAATTGGAAACAGGAGAAGGGGGAAAAATCGACAGCTTTATAACAAAGCAAATCAAAATGTAATTAAAAAATATGTAAAGTTCATGATTAATCTGAGCTTGACATCTTCTTTGGACATACATGTCCATGTCTGAAATCTGCCATGCTACTTTCGTGAAGCACACTGAGAAAAACCTTCCTTTTCCTCAGGAACTCACATCGACCCATATCCAGCAACTCTATCTCTTACAGAACAACACATTACACTGAAACTTGTAAACATGTCTTGTAACTTGTTGTGAGCAACCCCAAAATTTGTTTTTCCATTTTTTTTCACTCGTCAAGATTTGCTTCTCTTGTTTCCTCGGGAAAATCGACTCTTGTGCTTTTAAGGCACTCTTGTGGTTTGGCGTGTTGTCGTCAAAAGATAGCAACTTTAGCGGTATTGGAGGGTGGATTTGTTGGTAGTTGTTCTGGGGTGATGCCATGGCAGAGAAGGTTGTGGTTTCGCCCCAATGGGCTCTATGGTCCATTCCAATGCTTCATTGGCGTGTTGGGTTGCTCACTGCTTTGGTTTTGCTTGGAATGGTTGTGGTTTGGAGCATTGATGGGTGCACAGTAAGGAGCATCTTTCAAGCTTGGAGGTATCAACAGGACTATCTTGCTGTAAGGTTTCATTCTCCTAATTTAACCCTCGTCTCTCCGTACAGTGCTGTGAACTTCACTCCGTATGAAAAGTTAGGCGAAAAATCCCCTCTACTTGAGGGGCACACTAGTTGGATTTCAAGTGAGTTAGAACCCAACTTCACTTCAAATCTCATAGCTAGATGGTCAGCTCGTGGAGGCATACCCTGTGAAGATTCCAAGGCTGTGGAGATTTCAATTCCTGGGTTGGATGGTGGGGAGGTGATAGAGCTTTCAGCTGGTGATGTGCATGAATTTAGTTTTCAAGCACTGGATGATTCAGGGAAGCCTCGTTGTTTAGGTGGGGACTACTTTGAGGCTGATCTTTCAGGGGAATCATGGAAATCTAGGCCTTTGGTGAAAGATTTCAGCAATGGTTCTTACTCAATCTCACTGCAGGTTCATCCAGATTTTGATGGGGTTTACAATCTCACTATAATTCTGCTCTATAGGCACTTTGAAGGTCTGAAGTTCACCCCATGGAGGTTTTCTTATGACCGAATGCTGCGAAATTTTGCAATCAGATTCTACAAAAGCGGTGTTCAGCTACCGGAGCTGCAGTCTTGCAAGGCCTCAGATTTTGGCAGGGATGTGTGGAGTGGAAGGTGGACAAGGCATGGAAAGAATGATGACTGCACCATTGGAAATGATGGCAGGTACCGGTGCCTTGGGTCGGATTTTCCTTGCAAAGCTCCTTGGTGTGATGGTTCCTTGGGAATTCTAGAGAGTAATGGGTGGGTGTATTCAACTCATTGTTCATTCAAGTTGTATTCAGCTGAGTCTGCTTGGAAATGCTTGAAGAACAGATGGATTTTCTTCTGGGGCGATTCAAATCACGTCGACACAATAAGGAACATGCTCAACTTTGTGTTGGACTTGCCCGAAATACGTTCTGTTCCCAGAAGATTTGACTGGAACTTTTCCAACCCAAAAGACCCTTCTCAAAAAGTTAGGATCACAAGCATCTTCAACGGGCATTGGAATGAAACGCAGAACTATCTGGGGTTGGATTCTCTGAGAGATGAAGGGTTTCAAGATTTGATAAAGAAGTACTTCTCAGAAGATACGGTTCCTGACACTGTGATCATGAACTCTGGCCTGCATGATGGCGTGCACTGGCGCAACATAAGAGCATTCTCTGTCGGAGCAGATTATGCAGCATCCTTTTGGAGAGATATTATGAAGAGAGTGAAGCAAAGAGGGTTGGCATGGGGAAGAGTGTTTTACCGGACTACGGTTGCAACTGGTGGATATGCAAGGTCACTGGCTTTCAATCCTAACAAGATGGAGGCTTTCAATGGTGTGTTGTTGGAGAAATTGAAGGAATCAGGAGTTGTGTCTGGTGTGATTGATAACTTTGATATGACATTTCCATGGCATTTTGATAACAGGTGTAACGATGGAGTACACTATGGAAGAGCTCCAGCAAAGATGAAGTGGAGAGATGGCCAAATTGGACATCAATATTTCGTGGATCTTATGTTGTCTCATGTTCTTCTCAATGCCCTTTGTGCCAGATAGCATTTGAACCAACCAAACCATTTTTTTCTGGGTTGAAAACTATTAAGGTTGGAGTATTGTTGTTTCTATGTAGTTAGATTTGTATTCTTTCTTGCTCATATATTTTTGTTTGAGTTATGTATACGTGAGATTGTTCCACTTGTAGATTAGCAGAAGATTTTATTAACTCCTCAAAACACATTTTACCATCTATATGATATGATCAATAGTATCATTCAAAGATTGTTCTTTTATTTTGAATATCTCTTCTTTACAGGGTTGTGATATATTTAGTTATATTATAGGAAAGGGATGAGTTTCATAATTATGGTTTTCTTGTTGGCAGAGGAGGGTTACAATTAATTATTGCAGCATACTTATACCAAACTTCTTTATAGATATCTCTAACACATGCACCTCTTTCGCTTTTACTCTGGCATGTATCTACCCTGAAACATGGAATACTGAACTTCATTGTCACCCTTTGGTCCATTAATTATTTGTGAGCTCCAATAATTTTTTTAATATATTCTGTTTCTGGTTTTCTGCAACTATTCTTGTTTTTCTTTGTCCACAAGCTGTGGCATGTTTGGTGGTCATGAAATAGCAATGGAAGGGAGGATAGAGTTAATTTGTGTTGTTAATCATGTTAAAAAATATTGTAATAATTAGATAATGTTAAAAAACATTGTAATAATCTTGATTTTGTAACATATATGTTTTAACTCACAATATATCATGTTTAAAATTACATATGAAACTAAATTGAATTTCATAATATTTATATTCTAAACACAATATATCAAACCTACTTTTTTTTAAGGTTATGAAGAATGAGATTTAGATCTCCGCATGGGTTTATTTATATAGAACTAGAAATAACGAAAAATCATTGACAAATACGATAAAATATTGATTATAAGAATACAAAGATTACACGATAGATAATTTATTTAAACTTAATATTATTAGACGTGGTATAGTAGATGATTTCTGATAGCTGTAAAGAATTTGTAAACACATGTGTAGGATTCTCTTGTGAATCAATCTTTGTGATTTTGACCTCTCGTAAATGTATAGTCTAACATCAATGTATAGCTTTTTCATGATATATTTGATAATTAGTTATGTATATAACATTTTAACTATTACACTAAATAGTCACATGGTCTTGCACAAAATACAACCATCATAACATTCCTTTTAATTATAGAGTCTCTTTCATCCTTACTTTGAACATGATATATTTTGTCTTAATAGTAATCCTATTTTTTACAAGTTGATTTTCAATGAATTGTAGTTCCAACAATTAAAAAACATATCCAAAAGTATGCTTTATAGTATCCACAATTTTTTTTTTTGCAAAATCTCAACCCTTCAATAACCTTCTTCAAGTAATCTTGTTGAGGTGATGTAACAATCGTCATATCCATCTTTCTATCTATCTCCAAGTATTTGGTTTGTGAAACTAAGATTTTTCATCTCAAATTTCTTGAGTTCATTGATCTTATATCTAATTGGTTTACTATAATAATATTGTCTATCATAAATGTACCTCTAAAATCCCATCTTTTTCAAGAAATCATCAAACTTCTTGTACCACTATAGTGAGTTTGATTTTAGTTCATGCATTGATTTCCACAAAAGACAAACTTTTTCTTAATCGTCAACAAACTCCTTATGTTGTTGCATATATATCATGTCTATCAAATTTCCACGTGAACACAATTGTTTTAAGATCTAATTGTTCTAACCCTATGTTATAGTGATTACTAAATGAAACCAATTTCAATATCCATATTTTATACCAAAACACCTTTAAAATGTTCAAACAATTTAGGCAAAACATTAAAAACATCAAAACTATATTTTCATCCTCGAGTTTCACCTCAATGTTAACAACCTCAATGTTATCTTATATCTTGTTAACATTTATTAGTTGCTTCACTGTTGTTCTTGTTTTTTTCATCAAAATGAATATAATTCTTAATTCAAACAAAGTTTACCTATTAAATATTTTTTCATATACAATGACTTAAGTTTTATCCACATTGAAACAACAATTCTCTCATTCCTTAAGTACATTATCTCCAGTGGCAAAACAGATCAGTCTCGTTCATTTTGGCTTGTCCTGTTCTTGGCTCGCCAAAAATAGGTTGGGCTAGGCTGACTCCCACTATAAAATGGGTCAGGAATTACAACTCATCCACTACTTTATTTTCTAAATTTTCTAATTTTTAAAAATTATATTTATAAATTTTTTTTTATATATATATATATATATATATATATATATATATATATATTTAAAACATATTTAATCATATAAATATTTTCTAAGATTTTAATTGATTAATTAATATATTTAATTGGATAAATTAAAATATTCATCATATTTATATGTTAAATTACTCTATTATAATTAAATTACTCTATTGATGATTTAAATTATAATTCATCTTTACAAAAGTATAATATAACAAATATAATCTTTTTAATTATTTTTAATTTTAAAAAATAAATAAATAAAAATTGGTCACCGGGTCAGGACAGACGACTCGCCAATTTGACAGATTAGAGAAACCGAACCAAAACGGACTAGTAGATTAAAAATGTCCATTCTTTTTTGATGGACTAGCTTGTTGGACCCAACCACTTTGCCTTCGATATCTCCAAAATATAAAATTATGACACTTTTAGTTTTCTAAGTGTGTCGATCTTCTCTCGATTCTCATATGTTTAATTTTCTTTTATTGCACTAACACAATTTTAATATATCAAGATATTGTAATCTGGTGTTTATTTATAGTAAAAATATTTCAATGTGAAATTTAGCGATCATGTTTTCAAACTTTAATTTTATTAACTTTCTTTTATTCCTTAAATGATATCAATTATTGGATTAAAAAAACAATCACAAGAAAAAACGAAAACAAAAATAAAAATGTATTATAGAAGTTCTATATGAAAAGAAACATATTTATTTAGATTTAGAATTATGAGTGACGTAAAATATTAAAACAATTAAAATAAAATATCATAAAGTACAAAGAAATAAAATATAGTCGATCTATCAGTGCACACACTTTGATAGATAAATTTTTATTTTTTTTTTCATAACACTATCATTATTTTAAAGTCTAAACATTATCATGACATTATGTAATGTATCCTCTTTTGTAAATAAACTTCTCATAACACATACACATATATAGATAGATAAATTATTCTTTTAAAGAAATACTTCTAATATATATTCTCAGCAACTCGGGTCAAAAGCTAAAATTATATCATAATTATAACATTGTATTTTTAATTAAAAGATAAAAATATTTTCCATTGGCTCACATGTTTTTACTAAAGTGATTTAATAAGCAGTAAGAGGGTTGAACCTGTGAAGTGAAAGTGTGATTGTGATAACACTAGAACCGGTCCATTAATTATTGACGGTTCTGCAGCTTCAATAATTGACCCTATTTATGGTCCATCTTCTTCCTCTTTCTGTCTTTTTTCATTCTCACAGCTACCTTGCCAGAGAGATCTTTAAAGTGGATCACACAAAATAAATTTAAACTTTAACTATGCCAAAATTTGAACAGAAAGTAGTGGATCATATTAGTAATAGTTAATACATACCATACATATATTTGTATTGGTCTAAGTAACCTATTTATGGATAATAAAATCATTTATCCAAGGATGGACAAAATTAAGTGTTGTTGACATAAGTTAGAGATACTCAATTAATTAATGAAACAACAAAAAATCCTTTAATTAGTAGGAGTTAACATTGATAATCTGCTTTTGTTACACAACTATCACCATCCTACTCCTCTACCCAAAAATTAAGATAATTTTAATTCAATTTTATAAAATTATTTTATAAAGTTAAGTTAAATTTAAGATGGTTAAAGTTTATTTTGACAAAATTTATTATTTATTGATTTTATTGTTATATTTGCAAATAAATCATTTTTTAACTATTTATTAATATCTAATTTTAGATTTGAAATATATTTGTTTCAATATAAAAGGTGTGTTGAAAATTTTATATTAACTACAAATAAAATCAATTTATAAATTATAATTATATATAAATTTTGTCTTACAAATTGATTTTATAAAATGAATAATTCATTTCTTAATAAAAATAATAATTTTATAAGATTAAGTCATCCATTTCTTGAAAAAATACTCAAAATTGATATTTATTTAAACTTTAACACATAACTCAAGTTATAACTAGTTAGAACCACATTTAGAGTTAACTTTTATATCTTTGCGGCTAAGCATGAAAAAGAAAAAAATTGTGTTTAAAAGAATAGTATCTATATTATGGTTAATAATTTGAAAATTTATTTTCATTATTTATCAATAAAAAATTGCATATTCACAATATTTAATAAAAGTAAATAAAATTTATCTTATTAAAATACTATAAATTTGTTCTAAAAATAAATTTCTCTTGTATTAAGAATAAGATGAAGGAGTTTGTCTAGAAAAAAAAATTCTTTAACCTCAATAACTATTGTTTGATAATCTATTATAAGAATAAAATAGTTCTAGCAAAGGAAATTTTTATATATAAAGAAAAATAAAATAAAAATTACTAAAAGAAAAGTGTGAAATAAAATTAAAAAATTTTTAAAAATTTTAAAAATAATGATAATTTGACTCATATTACATTTATTTATACATATTATAGGGGTAAAATAATTATAGAAAAATAAATTTTGTATTTATAAAAGAGAATAAAGAATAAGACGTAATGAAGGATAAGGACGAAATGAGTGTAAAAGAATTTTGTATGTGAAAATATGTTTACTCCATTCTATTCTAAAGATGGTAAAATATTGATAGTCCAAAACATCATTATCAGACATTAATAAGAAATGGTGAAGTGTACAGTGAGAGCTGTAAGTAACCTCCAGAGGGAAGAAAGTGGTCATTGTGCGTTGTTCAGGAATTAATTTTTGAAGACACAAAGTGGGAGAGAATGATCAGATAAGATCAAAGGACAAGACCCGTGATGATTCAACCCTTTCTCCCTTGGGGGCGTGGGTGAACCAACCAACATGCCTTTCACGTGGACCTCTGCTCTCAACATCACTCTTCTGCTACTTCTCGTTGCCGCCATTGTTGTAGCTTGTTTAACTCTCCCAGTTGACAAGGTTCTTTTTTTTATCCAATTTCACTGCTGGGTTCTTCTATTTTCCTGTACAAGACAAAACATCTAGTTCTTTTAGTTCTTTTTGTTTGAACATGAAATGGGGTTTGACAGTAGTTGATTCTCTCATTACTCACTTCCAGGTAGGAAATTTTTCAAGTGGTGTTTGCATACAGGAATTTCAATCACGGGATAATAACATTAGTAGCAAATTGTGCAGTTTTTGAAATTGGAATATCATTAGAAAATGAAGATTTTGTTTGAATTTGTTTTGGTTTCTTATTGTGAAAAGCGGAAAAGAATAGACCATAGCGAGTTTGTTGCACGAGTGGGAATCCCCACTTCCTTGTTCACGAGTGGGAATCCCCACTCCCTTGTTCGTGCATACAATTTACAATGCTACTTTTACTGTATTATTTATTATAAGCACCGCATTTGAATTTTCTTTCCCATTGCGTGGAGATTTTGAATCTATTACCCTCTATTTTTGCTCTACAGATTCTGAAGGACTTATTGGTATGGATTGACAGCAATCTTGGGCCATGGGGTCCACTTGCTCTGTAAGTGTATTTCAATTATTAACCACTGAAATTTCGACTTGGTGACTATCACCTTTTTTCTTTTAAAATCTCAGAATCGTGATACTTGTTTCTATCATGTAATTGCTTTCTTTGGGCTGCAATTTGTAAAGGTCATCTTTACAGGAGATTGTCATGTGCTTTCATTCATGATAGGCTTTATGCCATTCATAGTATCATGGAAAGGAATTTTATATGTGTACGCATATACAAATGGGCATATTAACATTTCAAGATAACAACTGACTTGAATAGTGAATTTGTGAACCCATGTTTCTTTGGTAATTTTCAGGATAGCTGTTTACATTCCATTGACTATCTTGGCAGTTCCAGCCTCAGTACTTACTGTAAGACTTTTTGATACCTCAAATTGTACTTCTTGTAGAATATAGAATTCTCATCTACCTGCTTAAGAACTGTTGCCTGTCTGCATTTTCGTTGATAAATGTTCTTTTAAAAAATTGTTTGGTATTTGCAATTCCTTCCTTTAAGAACTTATAAATTTTAAATTGAATTTGTCACGGGTCATCATTTACCTATTTAAGTTCTGCAAAATAGGTGACATTGTTGCACTATACTATTACTTTTACTATAAGATATATTTGTACCCATAGTTTGATGTATGTTCCAAACACCTCCATTATTGTATAACAAAGTGTGTGCATTATAAACAGTTCTCTCAATGCTTTACATCTCCTTTTCAATTAACTGATAAAGAAGTAAGCCTAATAAACCAAAGGCAGAAATAATTTTTTGAGTCACTTTACCTGATACTTTTTGTTCAGCTTGGGGGTGGTTATCTATTTGGCCTTCCAATTGGCTTCATTGCTGACTCTATTGGTTCAACCGTTGGTGCTGTAGCTGCATTCCTTGTTGGTAGAACAGTAAGTTTTCTAGTTTTGTATCTATTAGAATCTTTTTCAAATTAGAGAGAAATAGAGTTATGGCATGATTGATTGACTTTTCAGTTCCCTAGTTGCTATGGTAAAAATTATGAATTTAAGTTTTTCTCAAGTAGTACAATATGCTCTGTATCGATTTGCCTTTCTTCATGTGCATTGTCCTTGAAATCTTCTTAGCCTTCCGATTGTGCGGCTTCTTGGTCCACTTGTTTCTGTATTATGATATAGTTATTTGTTTCCTGAGGTTATTCCTTTATTTTCTATCTATGCAGATTGGGAAATCACTTGTTGTTTCAAGGTTGAAGGATTACCCTCAGTTTAAATTAGTGACAATTGCAATTCAGAAATCTGGCTTTAAGGTTTGTAGACTCAATAATTGAATGGTTTTATTACATCTCCAACATTCATTAACTTTTTTTCTAGTTTTTGTGCTTTTGATGTTTATTTTATAATATTCCAATTGTTTTTTATCTTGTTTTGTTCTTTTGGAATTCTTGTTTCTGATCTGGCTCAAGAAGAGCAACCGGGTCATAGTATGTATAGTGTGAAATGTCTGGAATTATGATGCATAAGTTTGATTGCCTGTTAAAACAAAAAAGAAAGGCTATTATTATGTATACTGATAATTGTTTAGTAAGGCTATTATCGTGCTAGATTTTTGCTTAATCATATTTTCATGATATCATGTTCATTTCTTTCTTCACAACTGAATATCTGAATGTTTTAACTTCTCCGTCTTTACAGATTTCGATACTCCTTCGGCTTGCTCCTTTTGTACCATTTAGCTTGTTAAATTACTTCCTGTCTGTGACTCCTGTTCCATTAGGGGAATACACGCTGACTTCCTGGTTAGGAATGATGGTATCTTCTTTATCTCTGATAAATTATATGTAGGAGGCCTTACCCATAGCAATGAATTTCTATTCTCATGCATTACGAATAAGAAAATCATTCGTGGACACCTTGATTTTGTCTACACCTATTACACAAGTAGCTGTCAGGGTCTATGGCTTGACTTGGCCTGTTTAATATTAAGGCCATGCTAAGGCTTTTTGAAAACCTATTTAATTAAAAAAGGCCAGGCTTAGGCTATGAAAAAAACCTACCAGGCCTGCAAGACTAGCTTGTCAATTTCTGTTGTGGAGTTTCGCTCGTTGTGGATGTATTCTTGAGTTTTTTGTTGGATTAGTATGAACTTATTAAAAATAATTTGGATACCATGTTTGATGGACAATGGTTTTTTGATTTCTATTTCTATATAATAGTAGTGTTGAGTTTTTTAATTTTCTCATACATTCCGTAGTAATGATCTTTTAATAAAATTTAATTATTTAATTTTTGGAGAGGACCACAACTAACATTAATCTTAAAAAATTGAAACAATTTAGGTGATGAAGAAGGTCCACTGGTCTTTTATAGAACAAGTCACGTAAATTGGCTTTCAGGCCAGACCAAACTTTAAAAGAAGTACGTCAAGGCTTTCAAAATAGTCTACTATAGATAAATGGGCAAGACTCAGGCTAAGTAATTGTGATGTAGGTCAGGCTTAAGTCCGTCAATCTGATATTTTTCCAGTCCTAGTTACAAAATTAAAACTTGCTAAGAATTAATTGGGTTTTCTTGTGGTTGTCACTTCTTGCATGCAGTATTAGGAAAAAAAATTGTCCAGATGGTTTTCAATATTAAATTATTAAAGAATACGATTTATAAAAGAAGAAATGTATTTGAATGTTATGAGTTGTATGTCCACACATACCTCTTGTTTTATAATCACATATTAGTGTACAATGAAATCATTTATGAATACATAAGAATAAATCGAACCCCTAAATTGGTGCACTGCATCCTTGAGAGCCTAGTCTGTCACATTTAACCTGTAATCAATATTCCCTATCAAGCTAGAGCTTGTATATCATATTAGCCTAGTTTGTCACAGATGTAGTCAATATGAGAGCCTCAAAGGGATTTAATAAACATGTTGGTCTGAGTTGACAAAGTCAATTGTGATATCCTCTTAAAGCACCTTCTCTCTTACAATTTACTAAGTGAAAATCTATTTGTGTTTGGTCTATTCATGGAAGATTGGACTTGATGAAAGTGAAGTGCAACTTGATTGTCTCAAATAAATTTTGTTAGTTGTTGGAGTAGTTGCCTAAGCCAGGTAATCTTGCATGCAATTGTTATCATAGCACGATAATCAACTTTGGCTTGAGATCTAGCATGCTCTACTTCTTACGCCCAAATCATATGACCTCCAATTTGAAAACAATACCCAGAACTAGATCTCATATGTGATAGTGATCCTATCTCTCCGCATTACAATAACAAGTGATTTTTTGGCATTGCCTGTATGTTCATATAGCAGTCCTTGTCCTTATTCATTTTTTATGTTTTGAAGATTACACATGACATCTGATTGAGTCACCACAGTGAGATAATTGAGTATGCTTAAATGTTTTTTGGTCTTCTAAGGGCTCTTCTTAACCTGGATTAAGCTTAATATCACTAGGATGACAATCTAGTATATTGGCTTTAGTTAGAATGCCAAAACTTCAGTCCTAAAATGTATGTGCAAGGTCCAGAGTCTTTTGTCTGAAATTAACTGAAAAGGTTGGATTTGAGTCATTGAATATCATCACTTTTGTCATTCATAAACAATATAAGTGCATTTTCCAAAAGGAGAAGGAATGGAGAAGATGAGTTGGCAGAGCTAAAAACAACTACACTAGACAGAAAACTGTAGCAAGTGACGAATAAAAGGGTAATTGAAATCGCTGATGAGGTTGGAGGGTCAATGAGGAAGTACCACTACAATCTATAGTATCTAATACAACAAAATAGGAGATGAAAAGGCAAGTCTAATAAAAGGGGATGTTAGTAAAAATGATGTCATTAAAGTTGAGGATAAAAAACAATGATAGCTATTTCAGAGGAAAGAGTAACCCAAATAAGGGAATTCAAGAGATTTTGCAGAGTTTTTCTTTACCTAGAATGAGGTCATGAACAAAACTTGTGCATCCCAAGACATAGAGACAAACGGGGTAACGTTCCTATTGTGGTTACAAAGGAGCGTGGGGAATTTGATTGTGAAGAGAAGAGAAAGGAATTAAGTTGTTTCAATTACTTTTTTAGAAATGTATCACCCTAAAAGTGAAAAGGATCATTATGGTGAAGAAGGCATGATCAAGTTCAGCCATGTGTAGATTCTTTCTTTCGGCAATAGCAATTAGCTACTGTGTGTGATCACTAATGTTTGATGGAAAATAATCTCTTGTGAAGTCAAAGAGACTAGAAATTGGGAAGACAATTATGCACAAGAATTATTTATGCACAATTTTAACAGGAAAACCAAATGATTTTGAATTTAGTAGAGAAAAGCTTGACGTATAGAAAAAAAAATTCTTGGGAATAATCAAATCAATGGAAAAAATTATCAAAGTGACAAAATAATAGTATCTTGGAGTTCAATAGACTTGACTAAGACCCTAAATATCAAAGTGAACCAATTAAAAAAAGGTGACGAAGCACCTTTATTTTTATATTCCCATATCTAAAATGTATTAAATGTGCTATCTAACATGATTAATGGAAAAACATGACAACTTTAAACTTTGGAGTTATCCATGCCATATCTTTAGTTGTGCCACATTGAAAGCATGTTGTGCATAGAAATGGATAGTGGATATTGTTAAACTTTAAAATTTCATGTAAAAATATGGGAAGTTTGAGATCAGTTGATTTAAATGTAAACTATGTTAATATTGGATCAACAAGTACATTCAACAAGTAATCATCCTTGTGATTTATTTGTTCACCACTTATGTTCTAGGAAGAAAGTGCATTAAATTAAGCTATTAAGAATATTTAAGTTTGATGTTTGTAGAGTATTAGCAAGTATATCACTATTTGCATTAGTCTGAATTTGAAATGTTTTATTGTTATTGTTGTAGCCATTAACACTGGCTCTTGTATATGTCGGAACTACGCTCAAGGATATATCAGAAGTGACACGTGGTTGGGGCGAATTCTCAAAGACTCATTTGGTATGAAAAACTATGCTTTATTTCTTATATTAACATCTAATGTTTTGATAATATATCATCTTAGATAGTGGACTAGGCTTACTCAACCTCACCTTACGAAGTCTCACAAAAGCAGCTTGGTAAGAGGAAGTTGGCATCCACTTATCTAGATATTATAATGTAACCATGTCTATAGTTGATCTGGGATATCCAATACCTTTGATTGTCTTGATTGAATCAAATAGATGAGCTTTATCTCATATGTAACATACATTTATTTGTCTTTTGGATGCAGCCTTGGATCATTGCTGGCTTGTTGATATCTGGTAAGTTATGTGGTATCCGCACAAACATAGAATGTGAAACTAGCATGCTCTATCCAGAAATTGTTCTCTTTCTCCTGCGTGTCTTGCTCCTCTTTTCCTTGCATGTGAGGTTTTGTGCTCTGTATACTAGCAGCTCAGCTGCAATTACCGGGTCACGAATGAGTGGCTTATAAGACTTGCATACTCTGTCCAGCGGCTTTATTTTTTTGTGCATATTTTTGCCTATTAAATTTTAAGTGCCGGGCAGAAGAAAATGAATTTGAAGTTTTAGCAAGCAAACCAGTGATAGCACACCATTTATCTCATTTTACTCAAATGTTTTGGTCAATTCTGTAGCTGGTTTATGCTTATATTGCTTTGGATTTTCAGCAATATATGGAGTGTGGTCTCGTGGGAAAACGTGGCAAGTTATGTTAGGAAACAAGATTTTCACATAGATTAATTCTTTTATTAGCATGTTACTGTTATTTAGAATTAATGTGTAATGTAATGTTACGAATGATGTGTTTCATGTGGTTATGACTACAGAAGTATAATATTGGAGAATCCACAGTTAATTATAGACCATAACGAAAGCTGAGATTTTGAGCTTGGAAAAAGTTGTTTAAGACCTAGGGTCTATTATTTTCTTTGATTAATGCCTGGCTGAAATATTATTTTTGGGTATGGGCAGTGGTTCTCATGATATGGGTTACTAAAGTTGCCAAGTCTGCTTTAGATAAAGCCTTGGCCGAGTGTGAAGATACGGATGACAATGCATCTTCACCAGAGCTACCAATTGTGACTGAACCTTCAGTAGATCTCAATCAGCCTCTCATAAATAAGACAGATCAGAATGAAGAGAAACATGAAAATTAAATTCCAGTGTGTAAATTCTTTCCCCACCCCTCCTTTTAAAGAACATTCTTTTATTTTAAACAGTAGCTGCTGCTTATTTGTGATTTGTACAGTTTTGGAATTAGAAATGTTTTTGGTGACATACATGGTTAGTCATACAATCAAAATGAGGCTATTGAATTTGTCTAACGGCAGAAAAGTTCATCTTATTCTATGGTTTTCAGTTTTGTAATCTGGATTGTGACTTGACGTCTTCTCCCTAATTTTTTCTGCTCTTTCAATCTTGTATGCACAAACATTACTAATTTATCCTAACACGTTGTGTTCTAACTTTGAATTCAACGGTTCAGATACTTGGTGAACCAATTTTCTTCATTACTTTGACTTGAACCACTCCTATTGATATTGCTATTATTGAGACTCTTCTATCTAGGATGGCTAAGTAGTGTACTTATAAGAAATTCAATTATGGAGTTACGAGACTGATCGGAATAGATTGAAAGTTGATACCGGTGTTATGCCCCTACCACTATGAGAAAAGAAGGATAGTATCCCAGTTTGTCAATTATGTTATGATCTAATCATTAAGATTTGTTGCTTTGTTCTGAAATAAAAGTGTATTGTGTATCACGTCTCTCCACCATTTGTACTTTACCTTTTTTATTCACCTAACATTTTGTACTAACTATATTTTAATGATTTTAATAGCTATGCATCTAATCACAATAATTTCTAAAACAATGTCCTACTGTCATCTTATTCTAAATTATTGGTGCTCTAACTTTTAGATCATTTTTGTAAAAATCAATAAAACGTAATTTTTGATTGGATGATAATTTAAATTATTTTACTCGGTTAGTCAACTCTATCCTAGTTAGAAAAGTGTTGTTATTGTACATTTATGCAGCAAAGTAAATAAATAAATTTGTGTAGACTTAACTCAAGTTATTAGCTTTGCAGTGTTATTGATTTTGTAGTGACAGAATAGGACTGACAGCAAACAACACTAACTACCCTATCAATGTTTTGTTTCAACCAACAGCCTCAAGTCATGCTCGTTACAAGGTTCTTTTCTCACTCCGAAGAGAACTTGACCAGAAAGAAAAAAGTCAAGAGCTCAATGCACAGTAAGAGAAAATAAAATAATTGCTTCTTTCGGGTAAAGTCATTTATTCAACTTGGATTGAATCAAAAGCAACTCGCCCTCGCAATAAAGGTGAGGAGGCATCATCATATGAGACCTCATCATGAATCTTTGAATGAGTACTACTGTTGTCAAATGCCAACAGCATATTTTTCTTTCCAACCAAACAAAAGGAAAAGCTATTCTAGCAATTTTTAAATAATTTTTGTCAGTGCCAATGAACTTTTCCACTGTCTTCTTGTTGAATCTTGGCTTCCAAGGACCCTATCACTTCCTTGATGCAAGGGCTAAACAATATTCTGTCCCTGTGAGGAGTCTAAAGTGCAAGGTTACTACAGATTCTTTCCACAGCCTCAGAATTGAGAAAGTTTGCAAAGTAACTAAACTTTATCAGAAAAAGCATAATTTGTCGGGAGGTTATATATATTATATACATAGCAAAGTTTCTATTGCAGAAAAACATATATTTTGTTTGGAAGTTGGTGATCAAGAAGAAGCAGCAGTGATGGGAAAAGTGCAGGGTTTTAGCCTTCTATCTTTGGGTGGGTGCTTTGATGGTTGTAGAGATCACACTCAAGGTTCTGGATATGGGACAAGGATATGGAACCTCAGTGATCGACCAGTGGAGCTCCAAATAAGGGTGGGATCAATACTGAAAAAGATTCACACTTTGAAGCCAGGGTCTTCAAAAAGACTGAAATGTAAAAGCATATATAAGGCTTACATGCCTGGAAGTGGAAGAAGTGGCAGTGTTGGAGGAAGCTTGAAGAGTTTATTGTATTACTATGATGAAACATGTCACCCTTATATTTGGATTCATGACACAGGGTGTCATTCCTTAAGGATGGCTAAACAGCAGTATATTAGCCTCGAGGATCTCAGAGATTCTTCTGAAATCAAAGTCTTCTGGGATCATCAGAAAGGCTCTATATCAGTTCGGAAGAGAACAAGGCCAGATTTCTGCTGAATTTTAATTTCATTCTTCTCGCCATATTTTTCAACTTTGTTTCTCATGTTTTTTTTTTTATTTCACGTTGGGTTTCAAACCCCCCTTGTTGTGTGATTCAATGTTTCATGATCACGTCTTTAATTAGTGTATTGATAACATAAGAATGCAGTTCTTTCTTCTGTTGTGGTGTTGTTGAATTGGAGAATGTTACAGGTTGTTGTGCCACACAGTGGATGTGAACTCCATTGAATTGTGGGTTTATCTTCCTTAAACCCTCAGATATCACAATGACAAAGTAAGTAATATATATATATATATATATATATATATATATATATATATATATATATATATATATATATATATATATATATTATGCTATTTACCTGAATTTAACAACTTGTACATATCAAAAATGTTGCACAACCACCACTATAATTAACAATATCATATTAAATCATAAATTTGTCTTTAATTTTAAAGAAAGATATTCATGACTTAACATAATTTGATATAAAAAAGGATATAAAATAATAATTTCATATAAATATTGTAAATATTAAGAATTGTAAAATATAAAAACCATAATTGAAAAAAAAAAGTTTAAAAATAACATTCACACTAATGGTTTTTTTAGAAATTGATAAAGCAAATACTCGGCGTTTTCAAAGTCAAAAGGTTCCACATCAACAAAATATTAAAACACATAATAATTTGAAAATAGTTCTTAAATTAAATCAATTTTTTGTACTAATGAAATTAGTTAAATATAATTATTTGATCTCAACATCTTTCAATACCAACTGGCATTATATAGAAGTCTCATTCATAGTGTCTAGTCTATTTATTACACTATTGATCAGTATGAACCTAGTTAACACATTGAATTTACGGATATAGGATGAAATTAATCATATTAAGATATCATTCAAAATATTATAGTTAAACATTTCTTTCACTAATAATTTTCTTCTGATCACTTGAATTTTAAAAAATTATTAAAATAAAATTCACTAATATTTATTAACATGTATCAATCATATTTTTCTCAATTATTTTTTATCATTCCTTAATTATGTTCAAAGCATATGCTTAATTTTTATAGTAAACCCAAGTCTCATTCGATGTATTATCAAATCAATAATTAAATTATGCAAGTGTTTCAATAATGAAATTGTATGTATAAGACTTACAAAAGTTACATTTAAATTATCATTATGATAACAATTGTAAAGAAATTGTTTGTTGCAGAATTTTTTTTTTTAATTTTCAAAAAATGTCAACTATGATTGTTTTATAATTGTCATATATTTTGTCGTCAATTCATCTCTTTATGAAAGTACAGTTTAATTATAATCATTTTCCAATTCAAAATCAACCAGCATATCAAACAATATAATTTGGAGAAATTGTAAAAAAAAAAGTTTACAAATAAGTTAATAGTACTTTATAAAAAAAATACGTTTTCGTTTAAAAACCATTATGTATTTTAATCTCTATTTCATTCATTTATTTATTTAAAAAACATAATAACCAGAGAAATAAGGAAAGAAAGAAACGCAGAAGATGGAGATGGTGGTATAATGGAAAAAGTGTTAATTAAGTAGTGACAACAAAAAAATCATTAAAAATATGGATAATGGAGTCCTTCACGATCCAGGTAAAGGGAAAGTAAAGTACTAAAAAATGGTGATTGGTTAAGTAGAGAGAATAATGCTATGAATGGTGCCAGCAATGGCAGCTCCTAAGAATCACTGCATCTGCTGCACCTAACTCACCACCCATTATTTCCCAGAACAGAACAGCTTCACAAGTTCTTGGTTGTGAATTTGAGATGGGTGTTTCATGGAGTAACAATAATAGAAGAAGAAGAAGAAGCGCCTACTTTCATCCTCATCCTCATCCTCATCCTCCACATCTTCCACCCCCTTACTATTACCCTCCGCCGCTTCTGCCACCAGCAGCACCACCTCCACAAGGTTACTTTGTCACCTCAACCAACCCTTCTGCTTCTACCTCTGCCACCACCGGCTATGTGGGTCCTCCTCCTCCTCATTATTACCCAAATGTCTACACTGCCAATTCTGTGATGCTTCATCAGCAGCCCTTGTATGCAAATGAAGGGGGAAGCCAAATTCAAGTTTCGCCACCACCCTATGTTGATCATCAAACCACTAAGAAGATAAGGAACGATGTCAATTTGCATAAACACACGCTACGCCTCTGCATAGATCCTAACTATCCAGATCACCACTTGATTTCCTTTGATTTCGATGCCCTCTTTGATGGCAGGTAAAATCTCATTCCTCTCTCTCTTCATTCCCACAGATTTTAGATATTATTTCCTGTGTCATTGTATTTTATCATTCAAAATAATATCTACTTATTAGAGACGTGTATAATTCTTGCTTTTAGTTACACTCTAACTGACTTATCAGTGCCTTTTAGTTAGATAATTCTTGCTCTGGTTATTAGAAGCTTCGTTTTGAAGTATGGAACACAATGTTGCTTTGGCTGACTTATCTGAACAAGTTCACTTGCCAATGAAAGCACGTTGAAACCACAATTTGTGGGTTAAAGTTGCAATCCGTTTGATTGATTGATTATTTTAAGTTGATTGCTCTGGAAAGAGAATGTTTGAACATAGAATGAATATTAAATGTTTATGATGGAATGTTTTTTGCTGGCCTAACTTTCTTTATACCTTTCTTTTGTAATGGGCAGCATTACTATCTTCTACTTAGCCAAAGAAGAAGAAAAATGTAGGTTTAATCCACTATTTCCTGATTTGTTTGAGCCAATCACGTTCCCCCTTCGAAAAGGGGCTGGCCAGAAATTTTGTCAGCCTTCAGGAACAGGCATTGACCTCGGTTTTTTTGAGTTGGATGATCTTTCTCAACCCTCATCCGGAGAAGATATATTTCCCCTTGTCATATGTGCTGAAACTAATAGTATTTCTGTACTGGATGCATCCCCTCACATGCAAATAACTCAAGCTGTCTTAGAGAAAAACAATGGTGTTGGTCCTTTCCAGGTAAAAGTAGTTAGGCAGATTCTGTGGATCGATGATGTTCGTTATGAGCTCAGAGAGTTATATGGAATAGGAAGTTCAGCAACAGCAGATTTTGAAGATAATGATCATGGAAAGGAGTGTGTAATATGCATGACTGAACCCAAGGACACTGCTGTCTTGCCCTGCCGACATATGGTATGACATCTGGCCAAAGCAACTTGTATGGTTTTGTTGAATGTTCATACTCAGATTCAAGCAATAAATACATCTTAAGGATGATTCATTAATGATGATTCATGCATTCAATTTTATCATGCTGCAAAACAGTTTGCAGTTAGAAAATAAATGTCGTAGTTAATACTTCTAAAAGACTATCATGGTTTTCTTGGTGATATTTATGTTACCTGAATAATTCTTTTCTTCCTCTGATCTTCTCGTGTCAGCTAACCCCCTCTTCAATATGGTTTCAAAGTTCGAAACTGGCTAACACATTCATTTGATCATTCATTGATTGTTGCCAATTGTAGAATACATTTTTTTTGTAAAAACTGTACCACTGAAGAATTTGATATTTAGTGCTTTTCTTTCTTCTGGTTTGCCTGGAATATAATAATTGTTCAGTAGAGATCTTTCCTTTAATCGTTATTTAACATCATGTGCATATGTTTATTATGCTGCATTGTATTCATTTATTTTACTACTTTGATTTTATGGGTGGGATAACTTCTGTTGTACTTTCCAGTGCATGTGCAGTGAGTGTGCTAAAGCTTTGCGGTTTCAATCAAATAAGTGTCCTATATGCCGTCAACCTATTGAGGAACTTATAGAGATCAGGATTAACAGTGGCAATCAATGACACCTTTTTGCCTTATGAGAAGCTGAATTGCACGGTATTTTTTTTTTTTCTTCTTATTGTAAATTGCAGTCAGCGATCTGTTTATAGTTCTTATGTATTTTTTCTTTTTTTGTGAAAGTTCATCTGTAAGATCCTCAAAGAGAAAAATAGATCATCTGTGGTTTTACTGTTTTTGAATGTTACTCTGGTGTCATAAATATTGTACAGATGATCTTTTTTCTTTTTGGAGTGATATTTTAAGGGAGGATTATTTGTAGGTCTGGTTTGGTTAGCCCAAAATCCTTCTTTATGTATTTTGTTGAGGGTAAATGTTATCTTGTTCGAAAATCATCAAAGGTTAAATTTAAATTTATTCATACAAAGATAATGTTCAATGTTCTTGGCTGTCATCTTTCAGGGATTTAAAAGTTTAGAACTTTTAATATTAATATTATGTTCCTTTGCTGAAATAGTTGGTCTATCACATGAGTGTGACGTAGAGGGTATAAAGAGAAAAAAAAAAAAAAACGATTCAACGTGTTTGGATTCTTGTTTTTCTTTTCACTGTAAAGAAGAAGAAAAAAAAGGTTAACTAGTATTGGTATACAAGGTACCCTTGAGGTAGATGCAATATCAGAATCTTTGAAGCTTGGAGATGTTTTCAGACATGAGCTTTTGAACCAATAAAGATGTAAAAGTATAATGGATGTAACTAGTTATGTTGTACTTCATTTGAAATGGTTTCTCTGTTCAACTTTCACACCTTTAAATAAAGCCAAAATTAGAGAATAAATTATAGGTTTAGTTATTCTGAAAGTATGTTTATACATTAATTTTTAGTTTTTTAAAAAAGTAGAGCCTAAGTTGCTTTCACAAATTTAATTTTAAATTTTAACACATAAACTCAAATTTACAAACTTTGACCCAAATATCGCAAGAGAATTAAATATCAACACGAAACTTTTTTACCATTATACCACACAGAATTAAATGGAATTCATTCCAACTATTCTAAGCTCTTAATAAGTTGGAGGACAAATTTTTATGACCTAAAAGTCTCGGGATCAAACATTTTCACGCGTGTACATTCAGTTTAGAAAATGATAACAGGTGAAGATTTGAGTGCTTCAAGAAACTTATGGCTGTCGACATCATAATCATGTTCCATCCCCACAACATTCATTATTGTGTGGTAAACATGACTTTTCTTGCTGTACACTTCTCAACCTTAGTTAAGGATAAGGTGGTGTACAAGGCTCCACGGGTTTGTCTGTAATCATCAATTGAGTAGCAAACTATTTGAGACTAATGAAAAATCTCCATGTCCCAAGAGTAAATAACAAACAACACAACGTAATTGCCACTTATTTTATTCCCTATAAACCTAGATGATGATGATGATAACGGATAGAAGTCGAACATTAATGCACAAAATTGAATCTGAAACAAAATTAGAATCCCTTATTCAGAGAACAATTTTGAGATGTGGACAAATAAGATTATAAGATTTAATGTGAAATGTTCCTTGGATACTGTTGTTAAACGTAAGAGGTTTTTGTTTGAAAAAAACACATGCTCTCCTAGGACATGCTATAAGTTATGAATGGGGACAAGGCAGAGAGGGTGAGCAACACTTTACATATATGATTAATTGACCTTTTCAGAGGTATGGTCCAGCAAAAGAGAAAAGTTAAAAAACCAAGAAACCGGAGAAGATACCATCCAAAATTCACGAAAACTTCCCTACAGTTTGAAGACACCGACTTAACATAGTTTGGCATCTTTTCCAATCTTTTACGAAGAAACAACCAGAAAGTTAACCTGGTCCAAGATCTCAGAAAAATGCCTGAATATACACACATACATTCATTTATCTGTCTACCATTTAGTATTTGCTTTCTAGTAATGTTGAATCATTTGGAATAATCGAAATAATTAAAGTGTAGGAAGGGTTGAATAGTACAGGAATCAAAAACTTTCCCTTGTGGTCAAAACCTCTCAACACCCACACTGTATTATTATTTTCCCGATATCATACTAAAATCTAAAGCTATAAAAAAAAGAGACCATGTGTGAGATGCAACTGCAACTGCCACTGCACTCTTGTAGGTGAGGTTCAATAAATACTCCTTCCTCACCCACTTCTTCTCAGTGTGCAAATTCGTATTCTCTCTGATCAATCACTGTCCAAACACCATGTGAACCCTTCAACATAAATAGCAATGCCTTTGCATTGCATGGCTGCCCAACTCCTTCTTCACACAATCCCTAAAACTCACATTCCAAATATAGATACCCCTATCAAACTCCAAAAAAATCACCCACCATTTCTTCACTTGTATAAAAGTTATGATATCATACTTGTGCCAGTCACAATCATGTGTTCTAAAGTGTTCTTCTTTTTCAATTTTGTTCAGTTTCTGGGTGGGATGGATTTGGTGGCCTTTGAGTTCAGGAAAGTCCACCACCATCACCATATATCAAACACTAATTATTAACCTCACCCTATAGATATGTTCAAATTAAGCTCTTATGCTTCCAGTGACATAATAAACAACGTACACCTGTCACTCGTGAAAAAAGTCCATGTCTTGTTATACAAAATAAGTGCCATGTCTCTTTCTTCAAACCAAGGCCGAGGAAAACCAATTTGCTATGTTTCCTTTCTCACCACCGTTCATTCAAACACTCTCTCATGGCTAAAGTGACATGTTCAAAGCCATAAAGGGAAAAAAAGATCACGATTTAGGCTTTTAAGAAGTATAATAATAATTCGGTTTGCTAGAGAAAGCTTGAAGGAAGGAGAATGAAAAAAAAAAAGAAAAAAAAAAAAAAACAGAACGTGATTCTTCGAGGGTTACCTAGTTTTCGGTTGCTTTCTTCCACCTAATTTGCTGTTAAAGTAGTGCTTCCATGATTTAATCAGGTTCACTTTATTATTAATTAGTTGCCCATGAAAACGTGACCAGCTACAACTCCATTTTCATTTCACAAGTTTAGCACCAACACAAAGGAAAAGAACCCATAAATTCTGGCGGTCCCACACTATTCCAAATGCGGCGATTTTCACTTTTTCTGCCAAATACATATAATAATATATTCATAATGTGCATAATGTGTGGTGGAGTAGTTTTACTATTTTATTTTTCTCCTTATACAGTTCTAACACATATAATAACTATCTTCTGTCTTCAGTTTACATGGAATATTTCCTTCATTTGTTCATTAGTGCCCAAAAGGACACTTTTTTTTCTAATGATAAATAATTTCTGCTATGAGGAAAAGAATAAAAGGGGATACTAACTAATTTGAGTTTATGGAAGATTTTTAATTTTTAAAAGCATTACTCAGACAATAATAGATAAAATAAATAGTTTTCTGAAGGTGGTTAAAACCTACCCGAAGGCATAGATTTGGGAAAAAACTAAAGTTAAAGGCTATGCTAAAGTATGGACAAAAAATGCAGTTAATGGATGGTAGAAAAAATTATGTGCTGTTCGAAAATGATGTTATGTGGAACTACAATGACCTAATAAGTATTTAATGTTAAATTGAAAGGAAACTGAGTTCAAGTGTCTACTGGTGTTCGATAATGATGTTTAACGTTTTTGTATTTATCTGAATCATATGAATCCGGATCAACCCATGTTCACTGTCTAACCAATTATTTCAAATCAGAACGGAAAAAAATGGTTGAAGAAAAATCTAACATCTAAGTTAACTGTGCTAAAGTGAGACTATGTTCACAATTATTTAAAAAAAACCTTATTGGTCATTAAAACATATGGAGCCGCACCAAGGTAAAAACTTTGTAGAGATTATATAAATTGGTTGACATTTTTTTTTCAAACATTAGAGAAAGTAACTACCATTCATTAAGCAACTAAGAAATCTTATTGCAAAGGAAAAAAAAAACTAAAACCACCTGAACTTGTCTAAAAGTACATAATTTTATATTAATTTTGGTTGAAGATAATTTAATATGTAATGTAGGATCATGGTAAAAAAAAACCATAAAACTATATTTTTAATCAAATAATTTATCTATAAATAAAAATAGAGATGTTCTAGGTTAATAAAAAATTATATTATAATTAACTACTCGTCTATAAATATATTTATTGATAAAATAAAATAAAAAATTATACCGTAAGCTTGCTGATTTATATTATTTTATATTTATTAACTATTTCAATACATAATAAATAAAATAATTGAATGACCTTTGTAAACTTACATCTAAAATTCGAGAAAGTTTAGCAAAACTGAATACTGACAAGTCGAGTATATTATTTTCTTAAAGTTTTTTAGCAGTCTAATTTATAATGTATAAGAAAATTATAGACTTGTTTTTTATTATTCAAACTCATAAATATACTGATGACCAAAAACATAGATGAATAAAATTAATAAAATGTCATATTAAAAGTAAAAATAAAAAATATGAAAAAATTAGTTTTACTAATCATATTAAATGTCATTACAAGTTCTTTTTATAAAATGTATTGGAGAACACCACTGTTCTTATTTTGATAGTAGTAAAATTTTATCATTTTAAAATAAATTTTTTATTTTATTAAATGAGTCAAATTATTTATAAAATTTCTACTCAAATTTACTTCTTATTTTTTTTTAATTTTTTTTTCATTTCCATCTTTAAAAGTGTATTTTGATTAACAGCGGATCTGAATCAAAAAACAAAAGAAATAAAGTAGAAAAGTGAAATTAGGTAAAAGAAAAGATAACAAAAAATGAAATAAAAGTTTGTAGTAAATTTAATTGATATGATAAAATAAAATTTATTGAATATTAATATATAAAGAATAATTTATAAAATAATTTAATATTAAAATTAAATTTTCAAAATATAAATTAAATTTAAATTTAAAACAAAATAAAATTTATTAAATAAAAAGTTACATTTCAATGAAAATATATTAAGATAAAATTTAAATAAATCAAGTTTATCTTGTTTATAATTTTAGTATCTTAATTTTATTTATTTTAATATAAGAATTTATTAAAAAATAATTCATTATATCTTTTATATAATAATTCATCTTTTTAATTTTTTTTCACCTAGGAAAGTGTTAAACAAACACGCGGAAAACAATGTCTGTTAAGGAGAAAAAGTCTTTCAAAGACAAATGTTTTTGCATAATACCCAGAGGAGAGAAAGATATTTTAATATGACCTATATAAACGTTTTAAAATCTTAACAATAATATTAATTTATCTATTAAAAAATATTTACAAATGAATAATTATTTTATAAAAAATAAAATAAAAAATTGTGTGCTATTACTTTCTATAAGAAAAATAGAAAATACATAAAACTTAAATAATAAAACATAAAAAACATGTAAAATATATAAAATAAAAATGAAATACTAAAATATGTGAAAACTAAAAATAAAAAATGTTTATACAAAAATTATATTTAGATTTTAGATTTGAAAGATGACTATATTTAAGTTTTATTGTCTTCATTTAAACAAAAAATGTACTTTAGATTTTAGATATTTTTTTTACAAAAACCTAAATTAATATCCGAGTCTTCTTGAAAATAATATTTTTATCAAATTATTAATAGGTAACGCACTTACATTAGTATATGCCAACAATCAATTTTTTTTAGAAAAAGAGTAGTGAATGTTACTATTTTTAATTGAACGTGACATTGTCTGATATAGGATAAGATAAGTCTCCTCTATAATGCATTTCCTTGTTTGCCAATTATAGGCAATTGAATAATGGAATTCACCCAACAATAAATACATATACTATCTATCTAACTCGTGCATTAAATATACACTTTCTGATATACACACAATTATTTTCTTTCAAAAGGAACAAAACCAAAATAAAAGAGCTTTTCCTTGATTTCTAGACTCATAAAAAATGTACTATTCTTACAAGACTTAAAACCTCTTCAATAGTTCGTCATAAATTTATCGAATTTTTAAGGATTGATTAATTGAATAATAGAATTGTGAAATTAATTATTTGAAGGATTCTCAGGAAATGATTATTTTAATTTAATTTTAGGATCGTTGTGAACAAATAAATTGTGAAAACTTTAACTCTGTTTAACAGCGGCAAAGTTAATTAATTATATTAAAAGATAAAATAAAAAGTTAAGAGAGTTGAGAAATGTTTAATAAAACCATGCGGCGTTACAGTTTAGAGTTTGAAGAACATGTGATGCGTTGCTTGTTGGATATTTTATGAATAGATTCAACAAAAATTTCTTGAGAACGCTCAAGTGTTTTGACCCCAAATTGAGGAAAGCGTGTTGAAAGAGAAGAGAAGAGAAGGGTGCAATGCAAATGTACCATAATGCAGTCATAGAGAAAGTTAATTTACCAAGGAAGCCACTGATTAAAATTAATTCTATCATTCTCACTCATTTGTGTTTTTAAAATCTGACACAGTTCACCAGCATTTGGTAATAATTAGTGTGGCAAGAAATATCGAAAAAACAAAAACTCACATCAGATATATACTGTTTCTCTCTCCTCTCCTTCATTGTCATTTATGATTTTTTAAGCATTCCCACCTCACAGTCTTCAAGCCAAGCCAAAACCAAACCATGAAAGAGAAAAATAGAAAACCCAAGTGTGGTTAAAGTAGATTCTCCTCCAAGCCAAACCTCATTCTGGAGTTACCCTCTTAATACCATTACAGAGGCTCCTCCTTAGTAGTAGCTACATTTCATACCAAAATACCAATAAATAAAGAACAAAAGCTTGGAGGCACCATTCTCTCTGTGCTGTTCTGATCTTTCATTTTTTTTTTCTCTCTTCTGCTTTGCTTGCCCCTCTTTTTTCCCAATGACTACACCTCACTCTCTCTCTCTCAAACTCTGAGCCAACCGCTGGTTAGGCTCCTGTCTCTTCTCGGAGACCCACAAAACCATTTCTTTTCTGTCATTTCCTCTATGTTTGCTTCCCAAACAAAGACCCTCTATTACCCCTTCTGTCATTTGCTCCTCAGATCTATCGCCTCCCTTTTGCGCTGTTCTGCAAGTTACAATCTTTTTGTTTGTTGGGGTGTGAGACATGAGTAAAGAGGAATTCTTGAAGATACAGGTAACAAATCCATGGCATCTTCAGACCCATTTTTTATCTTTTGTTGTTCTTAATTGCTGTGATTAATGTATTTCGGACATTTATGGTTTTGTCATTCTTCTTTGTTAAACATGAAACTTTTGTTTATATTCTGTTTGGGATTGTGGGATTTCTTGTGCATGCAGAAATGTGTTCTTAAAGTGAACATACACTGTGATGGGTGCAGACAGAAAGTGAAGAAAATCTTGCAAAAAATTGATGGTATGGTAATTATCACAGTAATTCCTTTGTTGTGATTTCACTCTTTTTTTTTTGCTTCTGGAAATGTCGGTGCTTTCATTTATTGTGTGAAGAAGAAAACAAAATCTCCGTCTCATCTCTGTGAAACAAGCCTTGAATACACCGTTTGTTTGCTTGTTTCACAGGTGTGTTCACCACACAGATCGATGCTGAGCAAGGGAAGGTGACGGTTTCGGGCAATGTGGACCCCAACCTTCTCATCAAGAAGCTTGCGAAATCAGGGAAACATGCAGAACTCTGGGGCGCCGCACCTAAACCCAGCAACAATCACAATAATAACCAGAACCACCCTGCCAATGCCAACCAGGTCAAGAACATGCAAATTGAACACCTCAAAGGTATGGGAAACCACAACCAGAACAACAAAGGTCAGAATCCCAAGGGTGGTGGTGGTGGTGGAAATAACCAACCCAAAGGTGGTGGTGGTGGTGGTCAACAACAAGGACCAAATCCTCAACAGCAACTGCAGCTGCAGCAGCAGCAACAGCTCCAGCAGCTCCAGCAGCAGCAGCAGCTCCAGCAGCAGCAGCGGCTCCAGCAACAGCTACAACAACTTCAGCAGATGAAAGGGTTTCAAGATCTGAACATCCCTCAATTCAAGGACCTCAAGCTGCCCCCTCACAACCCCAACCCCAAAGCTGTTAAATTTGATATTCCGGAGGATGACGAAGACTTCACCGAAGACGACGAATTGGATGATTTTGACGATGACGACGAATTTGACGAAGAGTTTGATGATGACGACGAAGATGATGTAATGGATGAGCTTCCTCCTAACAAAATGAAACTACCACCACAGATGATGAATGTCCCCAAGGCTGTCAATAATGTTGCTGGAAAGAAAGGTCCAGGACCTGTTCCTTTTCAGGCGCATGGGGGAGGACAAAAAGGTGGTGGCGGCGGCGGAGTCAGCATGGGTGGTGGCCACCAGGGTGGGGGTAACAAAAGTGGCAACAATGGTGGTGGTAAAAACGGAGGTGGTGCATTGGAGGGTAAAAACGGTGGTGGAGGGAACAAGAATAACAACGGAGGAGGAGGAGGAGGAGGTAACATTCACAATAACATGAACATGAATGGGGGTAAGAAAGGCAATCCGATGGGTGGAGTTGGTGTTCAACCACCAATGAACCCTGGATTCAGAAACATGGGTGGTGGTGGTGGTCCCCATGCTATGTCTGGGCCGAATGTGGGTCCCATGAACATGTCAATGCAGAACATCCCTGCCGTGCAGGGACTTCCGGCAGCGTCGGTCAATGGCGGCGGATACTTTCAAGGTGGTGGTGGTCCGAATGGAATGGCTGGAAACCCTTTCCAGCAGCAACAACTTTTACAACATCAGCAACAGTTACAGCAGCAACAACAACAGTTACAGCATCAACAACAGTTACAGCAGCAGCAGTTACAACAACAACAGATGGGTGGAATGATGGGAAATGAGAGATTCCAGCCAATGATGTACGCCCGGCCTCCGCCGGCAGTGAATTACATGTACCCTCCCTATCCCTACCCTCCTCCAGACCCTTACACCCACTTTTTCAGCGACGAGAACACCTCTAGCTGCAACGTAATGTGAATCTGAATCTGAATCCATCACAGATCCCATCTCATGCGCCTTCTGCATATCTTCTTCTTCGCAAGTTTCTCATTTTCAGATCTATATTATTATATTATACAACAATGCAAATCAGTTTCATAATTGTAGTATCTTATTTTTCTTTCATCCCTTTCATTCCTCTAGTTCTATAGATTTTATAATATAATTAATACTATTTTTATTATTGTTGTTTTAAAAGATTTTGAAGTGCATATTATGTTGTCGTGTTAATCCATGGCGAGAGTGAGAGTTAGGCAATTAGGACCCACAGGAATAGAGTGTTTTGTAATGTATTGGGAGTATGAAAAGAAAGCGAGGGTGGGGTCAGAAGTGAAATTGATCTCGTGAAGGTTTATATAGTATTATTAAAATTAGAATTTGGTAGAGTAGATAGGGGAGAAGCTGAATTATTTGACTGAAGGCAATAATGCAAATGCAAAAGCAAGTGTGGGTTGACTGTGGAACTAAGCAGTGAGAGTGATGCAGATGCAGGGGCTTCAGACGAACATCATAACTACTTTATATTATCAAAATCTAAAGCCGTTGACACTCCGCCACACAGGATGAACCGGGTGAAGAGTGTGGTCCCACTGATCATCATGGATGGGATTGGACACTTGATGATCATGATTATAATTATGATGGGATGATCTGGTCCGTTGAAGGGTTCAATTGAGGAATATTTTAAGGCAAGGAGTTTAGGAGATGATCCAAGTGTTGGGTGGGTGAGGGATATCGGAATGTGAAGTCGATGGACCGCATGTGAACCTGCTCAACCTCCATTTTTAAACATATATACGTTTTTATAATTATCTTCTGCTATTCTACATAGTTAATAACAAAAGAAATACTAAATAATAATAATATTTATTAATGTTAATTAAAAAATAATGAAATTATAATTATAAAAATATATGTAAATAATTTTTACAATTTGGTTACATATAGTTTTTATTTATTTTATAAATAATTTTTATTTATTTAAGTTAAAGAAATGGTTGAATTAGTAAATAACTACCACTTGAAGGACAAAATTAAACAAAATTAATACTAAACAGATAATTTCTTTTATGTAATAACATAGATTATAAAATAAATATAAATAATTTTAATTTTTTTAGGTGATTTTATAATTAAAAATATTAAATTTAAAAAAAAGTCAAATTGAATTTTTTTTAAAAGAAATGATAAAATTCATAAAATAATTTTTTTAATTTAAAAAATATATTTAAATGATAAATTTGGAAAATAAATGTAAAACGCAAAAAAAAAATCTTTATATATATATATGATAACATCATCAAATGAATCATAATGCTTCATAAACTTTTCATTTACTTTATATAACTTTTTTCTTAATTTAAACAATATCATTTTTTACTAGTTGTCCCTTAATTTTCATATTTTTCCATATTCTCAAATCCAAATAAATAAATTTATGTAAATAAACTTGTCCTATGTGTATTATTTAAATTTGTTATGATTTTAAAGGAAAATTTCTATATTAACTAAGTACATGAGGATGGGTGATATTTTATTTTCTAAATTGGATATAAGGTGGAATAGATATGTTATATATATATATATATATATATATATATATATATATATATATAATATCTTAAATACCTATACTTGATATTGGGGAGGAGAAAAAAAATTAGATATTATTTCGATATTAAATTTTTAATAATATTTTTTATGATTTTTATTTTTTGTAGAAAACTTATTTAGTTGATGTTTATAATATTAAAAAAGAGAGTAAAAATAGAAATACAAATATATTCATTTTTTGATGAAAATAATAATATAGATGAAAATGAGATATTGAAACTCATGCCAAATTCATCTTTATCATCTATTTCTTACATAATTTGATAAGTATATATCTTATGAAGGAGCTGATTGAATACATTTCTTTTAAATATATGATAACACCAATTCAATATTAAAGTAAATTTGTTTACCATTCTCAAATCAATTATACTCATCGACTTAATCTGATTGCTAACGAATTGACTAATATAAAAGTCGTGTAAGAGTATTCAATAAGTATTTAGATTGTATGTGTAGGGACTTATATGTAGTATGATTTAACAACAATGATTTGCATATGAGCAAGTATGTATCACTAACAATTGAAACAATTTGCAATAAAAGAAAAAAAGAGATCACACCATTAGAAGTTGTATGATTTAAGGTTTTGATATAATTCAATCCAAACAAAATAAGATATTTAATTTTGTCTACCTATGTGAGAATTGAAAATAAAGACAACTTATAAATAGATGAAGGACTTAACCTATATATACGAAGATAATCATTATTTTTAACTATTCTTCCAATTTCAAGTTTGTTAACATAATATCATCAAAGTCGATCATCATATTTGAGAGGTAATGTCCATTTTGTAATCTGAAACTCCTATCACGATTTTATCTTTAAAAAGCATCTTAAAAGGTAAATTACTCTTACTTCAACTCGTGAGTAATATAGAATTATTAGATGTACCAAAACAAACTCTCAATTAAGGTTAAGGGGAATAATAATTAATCTTCAAAACTACTTCTCCATTTTTCACAATTAAAAAAAAGATATATTTAAATTACCCTTAGCCTTAACTCTTAACTCTTAAATCTTACTTCAAATTATCTACTAAATTTTTTGTATTGTATTAGTGTAAATGATTTGCATTAGTGTAAATGTGTTGAATTATTTAATGATAAGTTGCATTATTTAATATTGCATGTGTTTGAGGCATAGGCATTGATTGGTGAAAATGCATGTGTTTAAGAAGGGAATGGAATTTAGTGGGAGGTGGGAAGATGAGATAAGAGCCACCGCTGCAGTTTAACCTAAAATGGTCCATACTCCTACGAGGGGACACCTACCCTAAAGTCCGATTCTATGTCCCCAACTTGTAAGGATAAATTCAATATTTTTGTCCCAAACATACTATTTTTCTGCTAATTCTTTTATTACTAATTCTCTTATTAAATCCAGATTCGATTAGGGTATCCTTTATGAAGATATAAATAAAGTATCAATTAAGGCTTAACTTTCCATGCACATCTTCTAAACATTTCATTCTTTACAAAGAAAGTGTATCACGCTATATTCACCCATTTTATTGATTAAGATTTTTTTTTGCTTGAAGCTGCCTCCAAATAAAGACAATGCTAAAGAGGAAGACGGTTACAGAACAGAGTTGTTAATTTATCAAATATAGTGCTTTTAAGTAAATAAAAAATAAAAAATAAAGATTAGTTCAGTTTTAATAGTTTCATTACGACCATAGTTTAGTTTTAAAACACTACACTTAAAAATAATTTAATCCAGAACAAAAAAAAAAAAAGGTAAACTATTCTATAGGAGTTCAATTCAATTTAATATTAATTCAATTCAGTTTAGTTTTTCTCCTAACCCGTGAAAAAAATGAAGAAAACGTTACTTAAATAATCAGAAACGTTTAACTTGCCTCCATAGTCAAACACCAGCAGTGTTGTATTTTATTTTATTGAAATAAACGTAAATCATTTGAAGACTTGAATAGCAAAAAATGAATATTAATAATTACTTGGTGGATGGACTCACATGTAAACTTATCTACAATAGAAACCTCACCAAACAAATATTTGTTTTCAATCATATTTTGTATGTTGATTGATAAAGACTCGTAAAAATAATATAACTTAAATTTAATGTTAATTTAGATCTTGTAATTAAATTTAAGTTGATAGACAAAATAATATTAAAATTTTAAAATGAAGCTAATTAATTTTGAGAAATGAGATGGTGAATTGTGTGATTCCTTTACTTTATTATGTATTTTGTAGAATAATAATTCTTTACCATAGAGTCGTAATTTGCATATATTATTTTGTTAAATGTATGAAAGAAATCTTCAAAAATGTTTTTTTAAGGGAATTTTTTAATTTTGAAATAGATGGATTCGTATAACTTAATAATGAATTGAACTAAGCCACTTTCTTTCAGACTAAGAACAGATGAATTCATCTGAATCAGTGAATCAGTGAGATTGATGGATTAGACAAATCGTGAGTTAAACGGTCTAATCTTATGTTTCGTATTCAATTTATTTTATAATCCTTAAATACACTATTATCTCACATTGCATCGCAGCTAATAATCTTATTTTATATTTCCAAATACCTATTTTTTTTAATCCTATTTTAGATAAAAATAATAATATGATGTAATGGTAACTATAAAGATTAAATATAAAATAAAATAAATAATGAATAGTATTTAAGATTTATATAAAATAAACAATAAATGAAGATAAAACATAAAGACCATAACGTAAATTTAATTTTATTATAATATTGAATTAACTTGAATCTATTAGATATTAATCGAATCAAACGTGTATATAAGTCACTATTATCTCTTTCTATAAGACACGTTTCAGTGTAAGATTTATTCAAATAATTTAAAATACGTTTTTTCAGAAAGAAATAAATTTAATTAAATGTGATAACTTTATATATTTTTAACTAAGTCTTTATTAAATTTTTTATTAGATATTTACAAATTTTATATTAAACAACAAAAATTCAATTAAAAAATATAAAATTTTTAAATAGTTAATAAAAATTCAATTAAAAATATTTTAATTTATTAAAAATGTAAAATTTAATTAAATGATAAATGATGTAAATATATAATACAGTAGTTCTATAATTTAAGATTACTTTTATTAAAATTCATATTATTTAATTTTAAAAATCTCGCTTCTTGGTGAAAAAAATGTTAAATATGTTTTTGTTCTTTAACTTTTAGTAAATTTTAGAATTAATTTATTTCGAAATTTTGGATCAATTTAGTTTTCATCTTTCGAAATATGTGAATTTAATCATTTTAATCAAATTTTGTTAGGTTTGCTTGATGTTTCGTACGCATATTAGTATCAAAGGATTGTATTTGAGTTGTTTATACTATTTGACACATTTTTGTTCTAATGTTAAGTCAAATATTATTATGAAACGTGAAACGTGTTTTGAAATGTTAAATAAATTTAACAATATTTGATTAAAATGACTAAATTTACATATTTCGATAAATAAAAGACTAAATTGGTTCAAAGTTTTAAAATGAATTAATTTTAAAATTCACTAAAAATTAAGGAACAAAAAATATATTTGATAAAAAATATAATAATAACCTTTTGACGTTTGTCGTTTTAGATGTAATGCTGATAAACTCAATCAAAATTTGATTATTAAATATAGACTTTAAAGTCTTAATTTTCTCAAGTTAATATTCTACTATTATGTCTTAATTCAGACTATGTTTGGACAAGAAAGGACTCAATTAAGATTTGAATTGTTGAGTCATGTTGAGTTTGATTTTTTACTAGAACATTTTTTATAGGATTTACTGGCAATTGACTATTATTAAGATTTTGATACCACTTAATATAAAATTTTGAGATTCAATATTCTAGTGATTTTTTTTTTCTTGAAGTGAAAGTGTGAGATAAAAAGGAATTTGTTGGTTTATAGATGAGTCTATTGAATATGCAGTGGCAGTGATAAATAGTGATAAATGGGTCCATATAGTAATAATTGAGAGAAGATAAGAGAAGGTTGGTTGGAGGAGGAAGATGGAAAATGATAAGATGTGTGTGTATCACACTTTCTTTCTTTCATCATACTTTTCACTTCCCACTAATAATGCGCTAAGTAAATGCCATTTTTCTTTACAAAAACATAACAAATATTTTATAAATTAATTTAGCAACATGTAACATTTATGGAAGATTAATTTTGATGACAATTTTTTTTTTCTTTTGGATGGCATTGATGCTCAAATATCTTTGAGTTTATTTTCTTTAAGTAATGTAAAACTGGCGAAAACACTCACGTGACGGCACTGTTGCACCTATGTATTTATATTTTTTAATTTTTATAAAAGTTTGAGTTAAAATTTAAAAAAAAAATATTTAATTTTTAAAATAGGTTAAATATAAAATTAGAAAAATAATATATATATATATATATATATATATATATATATATATATAAAAGAAATTTTTAAAATAACTGGTTAAAGATGAAATAAGTTTTTAAAATAATAATTAAAAGATAAATTATTTATAAAATAATTAATTTTTAAAATAATTAAAAATAAAACTGAAATAACGAAATATAAAAAAAAATATATCTCCTTATATATTATAAATATTATAAAAAAATTGGTTTTCCTTTTATTGTTATAATGAATTAATTAAATAGAGGAAAGATATGTTTAATCTTTTATCTTTTAAATATGTCCAATTGTCTCTGTTTACATTAGTGTGCTCAAATTTCATTTCTTAAAATAAAGTGACAATTTAATTTATTAGAGAAACGTTGGATTTTGATATAATGGATTAAGGTTATATGAACTTTTCGATCTTAGTCAATTATAACTTTTATAAGTTTTAACATTAGTGTTATCTATAAATTCAAATTTTCGCATAATATACTATATATAATAAGTTAAAATTCAAAGTATAAATTCAATTAGATATTAATACTTTAGGTAAGATGAGGAGTCATCCACCACTGAGTCATAGGTGAATTGAATCCAACTTTTTCAACCATTGTAAAATTTATATTACTTCTTATTCAGTCACAGTCTCCTAGATCTCAAGGGTAAAATAGTGAAATTAATTGCAAACATTCAAAGTTTTCAATTTAATTCTATAATTTAACTAAATTAAATTAAAATCCATCTCCCATTTTAATTAGGTCTTGTAATTGAAATGCAATTCAAATTTTTATATGCAATCATTACTAATATATAATTTAGTTTATTGTACATTTTCAAAAAACATGCATTTTCCAACACTAAAAATAAAAAGATCATTCAACCATTATATACATTATATGTTGGGGGAGAAGAAATTTAACCTTTGTCATTATTTATAAACTTTATTATTAACATAATTTTTAAGATAATACTTATCAAAATTAATAAATTAATCTCATATAAATTATTTTTAATCATACACATAACCAATGAGTGGTGTTTGCAGATGAAATGATGCAAAAGAGACCTAGAAATTGGTAAATGGAAAACCCTAACCATGATTTTGAATGAATGAAGTGCATGTGATTCGACATTGATTAAGATAAGGCATGTGAATAAATGTGTGGTACTTATTTCAGTGTGTAGGGTGGTCGTGGAGAGGTTTAAACCTTACAACATGCATGGTACGTGCTACCATTTATTTTCAGTTGGAATTGATGTGAAATGTTTTTTGTCATCACTTTCTGTAAATTAATTTATCTACAACTAATTTTACTTTATAAAATAACATTTTTTTTCTCTTTTTTATAAATATATATACTGAAAATTTCATAACTTTAGCACGAACCGTAACAAAAAAAAGTTGTGACTTTTGTTTGAAAAAATTAATGGCAAGTTAAGATCCATAGTAAAATATTGACTATGTTTAGCAAACAAAAAAGTTATTTTAATAAATAGGCATAAACTTAAACGGAACTCCTCCTAAAAAGGAGTATTACCGCTTATTGTGATGCATACCCAAATTAAAGAACAGAGAACCATCAATTTTCTCTACTTGCCATGGGTACTAAAGAGACAAGCTAATCACTTTTAAAGATTTTATTTTTTAAATGTTCTTTTTGTCTATTTTTCTTAACCCTTTATAACTTTAAGACTTTTTTCTTTTAAATTAGAAACACGAAATATTTTAAAATGAATTATATAATCTAAAATATAAAAAATTATATTCTGAAATATATAATTTTAAATTGTATAATCTATAATATATTTATATTCTAAATTATACGATTTAGAATAATTTTTTATTTTATATTTTGAAATAAATAATTTAAGATATAAAAAATTATATTTTATAGCAGAAAGAAATGGCCCCATGTTAGTTACTTTGGCAAACAAGGTTGTCGTTATTTATTGGTATTTCGAATGTCAGTCCAGAGAAAAGAAAAAAAAAACTTTACCGTTAAAAACTATTGATTACACTTTTTATTATGACTGAATAAAATTATGACTTGTAAAGATACATTTTCCAAATTAATATGTTTTAAGATTTTAAGATATAAAAATGAGGGAGAAAAAAATTAAGATTATTATTATTTAAGTTTTTACTTTGAATTTTCTATTAAAAAAATTACTTTTTACTTTTTTTTTTTTTATATTTCTAAGAT
>Ga0214545_1002062_pt1 | contig 38603 bp, 11 predicted proteins | sample CNSS4metaG_FD_160064 | JGI IMG/M metagenome (GOLD analysis project Ga0214545, IMG submission 160064) | Root nodule microbial communities from cowpea collected in UCLA plant growth center, Los Angeles, California, USA - CNSS4 | ecosystem: Host-associated > Plants > Roots > Nodule | place: USA...
ATTTTATTTTAATAAAATTAAAAAAAAAAAAAAAACCATTTTGTAACACACGTTATCCACAGATTATTTCATAAGTAACTGCATACAAACAAATATATACATAATTATATACACATTTATTCATAAATAATTACAGAAAAACAAGTCTATATATAATTACATACATATAAATTCATAAATAATTATGTGCGAAGTATTTATCAACAAATATCATCATATGAATTTATTTATAGAATCTACAAGTAACAACCTATACCCAATTTAATACAATTTCTATAATAGGTAACAACTTGTGACATTTTTCTTAATCTACCTTGTGCAATCTCCTTACAGAATATAATCTTGAAAAGGATAAATATAATACAAAAACATGAAAAAAATTATAGAATTTATAACTTTTATTATAATAAAAAATAGTTATTTTGCACATATTTGTAATATTTTTCAAAAGAAACATTTTCGTTCTCCATTTAATTTAAATTGTATTACCTAAATTTAAATGAGTTGAATCTTAAAACTATTTTTATATTATTACATGTGACTAAAATATTATTTTTAAATTAAAGAACTAAAAGTATCATTCATAAATTTATAAAAATAAAAATTAATTTAAAAATTTGAAAGATTAAAATATTGTTTAAAGTTAAGAAGAAGAAAAACTTGTCCAGGAACTCAAACTATTGTTGTATTATTAAATTTCACATAACAATGGTTGACATATTCTCCTTACTAAATAATTCAACTAACAAGATATAATTTAAGGACTATTATTTTTTTACAAATTTGGTAAGTATGTAATAGTTCTCAAAACATAATTAAATTATATAAATATAATAGTGTTATTATTGTACATGTAATTAGAAATTACAATTTGGGTACAAAACGGATACTTCTAATTTATCACCCATTTCATAACAAAAGATTTTACTCTTTTCTGTCAAATATTTATTTAAAAAATATTTAAAAATTTTAAAAAATTGACAAATATTTATAAATACTTGTAAATATTTTAAAAAAATATTTTTAAAATAAAATAAAATTTAAAAAAATATATATAAATATAATATAAATTAAATTTTAAATTTAATTAATTTTAATATAACAAAATATAAATTAATTTTAATTTTAATTAAATTTAAATTAATCCACTTGTATTATAAAACGATATTCAACCCGTTTATAAATAAATATTAACTATCCATCTAAAATTTTATCTCTGAATACCTAAAAATTCAAATATTTTATTCTATATACTTTATAATTTATTTTAAACCTTTTACCTAAAGTTTCACTCATCTCTGATGAATTTAAATGCTTTAAAGGACATGTACATTTTTTTTCTTTATAAATTAAGTTGCAGTTAAGTGATAGAATGAAATATATTTTTGATGAACAATGAAATAAAACACTGGAAACAGTCTGACTTTGTTGATGCTTTTATTACAAATATGGAGTGAATTAATATTGGCATGTACGGCAATTAAAACATGTCATCTTAGAATCAATGATTTCCTGAAATACCGGAATATGGGTCCATTTGCTTTTCTTTAATCTATTATCTTTAAAACCTACAAATTTCACTAAGGATTTCAAAGAGTTAGGAGTCTCAAAAATGGACTATCTGTCCAGTAAAAATCAGTTCCACTGATTGTGTATTACTTCTAAGTTATTCCCAGATACATATATTTATGGATTTTTTTTATATATTATTATGAGTATTGTTGATATTCAGAACATCTGTTATTTTTATTTTTTTAAATTCTAAATAAAACAACTTTGAGAAAGTTCTTTTAAATATAAATTCAGATAAAAGAGTTAATTTTAAAGAATAATTTCAATGAAATTATATGATAAAATATTAGTATAATTAAATTTTATTTTTCTAGAAAAAATTAAATATATTGAGTCATAAAATATATGTTTTAAAAAAAGGTAATATTTCTAACTAAAAACTTTAATTTCTTTTAAATAAAAAATACATAAGTAAAATTAAATTTAAACAATTATTCAATAACTAGTACTTTTTTTTCTCAAGAATTTTATTTTAATCACCTTATTTTCTAAGAAAATTATCTAAATATAATTTTACTAACAATATTCATCTTTTCAATAAGTGGATATTAAAATATACATATCTATTATTCATAAGTATTTATTAGATATATTAGTTAAGATTCATTTTAGATTTTAATTACAAGTATTTCTTAACAAAAATTTGTTTGTATCTCTATATTCAACACACACTCTTCATTAGAACATATTATATATTATATATGTAATATTTCAAGTTTTTAATACAATCATATAATTATATTATTAGATATTATAGTATTTTAGTAAAAATGTTATTAGATAATTCCAATATTATAGAATTTTAGTTAGGATATTTGAATGAATTTAAATGAGAAATGATTATATTATGGGATTATAATATGTTTTAGTATTTTATTAAATTTTATTCATATATATATATATATATATATATATATATATATATATATATATATATATATTTCCAGAAGACTCATTATCGACTTCAAAATTATTATTATTCAAAAACCTTTTTATTTAAATAATGACCTAAAACTAATTTTTCATCAAAAGATCTTTAAGATAAAGAGGAGATAATACAAACGAAACATGAATATAATTCACTTAAAACATTGATACCATATTTAATTTAAAATTTTAAAACAATTAATTTATAAACATTCATCTTTATACGATTCTCGATTTTTTTATTATTATTTAACGTGAGATTTAGACTCACACATGTATTTCTAAATATGAAATTTGAATTAATAAGATATTTTGGTTGAAGTTTTGCATGTTTATTGAATCGGAGTATTTATTGTTTAGTTACTTGTGAAATTTGAGTTGAAGAAATAATTTGCAAGTTGGTGAAATTGTGGTGCTTAACATAATTGTGTTTCGAATGATGATTTTGAGTTAGTTAATGTTAAACATGAGTTGATCTATAAAGTTTTTTGTTTGATTTGTGAAAACGTTTGGTGGTTATTGTCTTATTGTTGATGAATGAAATGTTGGGTTTCGCTAGATACTTGAAACTTGGTACGATAGGTTCAATTTGGATAATTCTTGATTTTTGTTTTAAATGGTACATAGAGCTTTGTATAATTGGCTTTGATATGGTTAATTTAGGCTATATTGATAAAAACTTGGAAGCAAGGTTTCCGTAGTTGATTCTTGTTATTTTGAGAATTTGAAAACTAAGTGAGCTTTTAAATTGTTACAAGACATAAAAGGATCGATTAGTCTTGAAATAGTTTTTGAAAATTTGTGAAAAGAGATGTGCATGAATATGCTTAGCAATTTTATCCAAAAAGTCAACATTACTCCAAGACTTGAATTTTCTCGGTAGATTGCATTTTACTTAATGAAAATTTTCTATTTCACTAGGAAGTTTGGACCAGAAAGTAATTGGAGAAATCTTTTTGTTAATTTTGATAATTTGATTCAACATTAGTTTAGTGAATTCAAAATTAGTTAAGCCTATTTCAGAATAACTAAAATTTTAGTAAAGCATGGTTAAAAATGTATTTTTAAATATTTAATTTAAAATATATTACTTTTATAAATAGATTTGATATTTATCTATGAAAAGAACTATTAAGATGAATTAAATTAATTCTTTTTAATCTTGTCTAGTAGAACACTTAAAATTTGTTAACGTGAAAGAGTATCTTAAAAATCTTCTCCGTAAAATAGAGATATGATCACAATATAATAAACAAACTTCATCCTGCACAAGCCAAATTTATTAAATTTTTTTATGACTTTTTCTATTTATTATTATTATTATTATTTAGTAACTAAAATTGACGTGGATACAATATATTTTCTAAGACTGTTTTGGGGGTAAGGGAGACTTTTTGTCATTTTTTTAACCATGGGAAAGAGCAAAATTTGGAAGTGGGAATTTTCACTAATTTTCATGGAGAACTCCTTTAATAAGAATTAATGTATAATATGTTGGAAGTCCATGTCAATTAGAGATAATATAATTTTATAATATAAAGTGAGGTACAAATTTTATCTTACAGACTAATTTTTTTGGATTGAATTAAACTTAAAATTCACTTCTAATATAGTATCAGAGTTATTTTCTAAAAGAAGTCTATCCTAACAAGATTGATCCTAAACAGAAGATTTTTTGAAATGTGAATTTTTACTATTTTTTTTGGAGTCACTCTAGGAACGCATTATAAAACTTATACATTAATCTCAAATTACAGCATAAAAAAAATCCTGTTCTATCTAGATGTTTGGTTCTTCTTTTAAGGATTTCTTTTTGTTTTTTACAGCACGTGCCACGTTAACTTTCAAAAAATAAAAACAAAAAAAAAATGAATGGGGATAAATACATGCATGCAGAGGATTGGACTATGCAGAATATTTCTACAAATTAGTGTACATATAAACTAATTTTAATTTTGAAAAATTATATTATTTTTATTTTCTGAGTGAGTTTGGATTAGCAATTTGTGATTTTATCTTTCTCTGTCTTGTTTCTATTTTATTTGTTGTGAAACCTTCAATGGAAGACTAAATATTGGACATCAAATTACTAACAATTATTCTAAATGTATAACCACAGTTCTTTAACTGAGACCTTCACTTAAAAAAAAAAACCACATGTGTAAACATATTATTTTTATTATATACACGTGATTTGGGTCTTTGGTTGCAAGAATCCGAAGTTCTGAACACAGTGGCTGTGGTTTTGTTTGGATGAAAGATGAAGAGTTTGAATTTTGTTGTTAAAAAAAGAAATAAAAAAAAAGAAGAAAATGAAAGAAGATAGAGAGAGAAGGGAAAAAGACAAGAAGAAGGTGTCCGAAGAGTCGCTATCAGAGTGGCGCTCGGAATTTAGGGAAGGATCTCTCACTATCTACACCATACCCCTTCTTTTCACCTTATTATTCTTTTTTATTATTTCTTATTTATAAATGATAGGAAAAAAGCTGTGTAGTATTGTCATAACAAAATTATATCATATTTTACCAAGGATTTGGTTTCAGTATTTCTTTAAAATACATTTATATTCATTATAAGGTTAAGAAAGTACACGTGTGATGTAAAATGGGGAGTAAAATGGGGAGGAGAGATATGTGAATAATAGTTGTGAAACTTAAAATCAAAGGATTTATGTCATTCAACATTTAAAATTAAGAGTCAATCATATTCTTATATTGTTATGTAAATAAATAAAAAAACAATAAATACAAATATTAAAATAAAAGTAAAAATATTTAAATTTTAAAGTATTAATAATACATTACTTAAATATAATCACATGATCACATAAATATTGTTATAAGAGGAAAAATACATTAGAATTGGAAATGTGAGTTAAATTTTATAAAAATAATTAAAAATAACAATAAAAAGTGTATATCAAAAGAAAAAAGAAAGGTTATAAAATAAGAGATTAAGAGAATCATATATATATACTAACGCAAACAGAGACATTGTGTGTTCACAATTTTTAATTTTTACATAAATTTGAATTAAGTTCAATAATATTTACTTTCGGAATATATGAAATAACTGTTAGAATAAAAAAAGATTTTTAGAATAATGGTTAAATGTAAATTATTTATAAAATAATTGATTTTTAAAATAATAAGTAAAATTGGAAAAACAAAATATGTAAAAAAAAAGAGATTTTTAAAATAATTGTTAAAAACAAAAAAGATATTTAAAATAACGATTAAAAATAAACAATTTTTAAAATAATAATTAAGAATAAAACTGAAAAAATGAAATATAAATCTAAAAAAAATCTTCTTTATGACAAAATGTGAATATTTTAGTAATTTAAATAGGAACGAAAATGAATATCAGAACGGATAAAGAATGGAAACGAAGAGAAGATAAATATTTACATATTCATCCACGTTTCGATATCCAATTAAAAAAGATATTATACATACATAATTTTTTATTATGTCAATTAAAAAAAATATACTCGAAACATCTTCAGACAATACCCACGATCATGTTTATTTGTCGTCCTAACATTTTTTTTAAGATAAGTTAAAAGTAAATTGTGTTAAATTTTAACAGGTCTAGGTCTATTCTTTATTTTAAAAATTGAGTTAATACATTCATCTATTATAAAGCATTGCAATTAAAATTTGAAGATATAAATTATCTGAAATTATATTTTAAAATCTTAAATAAGACTTATGATTTCATATTTTATCATGGTTTGTTTTGAAAGTTTCTCTTCGTGAAAAATGATATGATTTTGGGTAAATTGTAATGGCATTCCTTAAAGAAAAATTTTCAATATTTTCTCTTATAATCTTTATAAAACCTTAAAAATAAGTCCTTCAACTATTTTAACAACATCAAACACACAAGAGATTATTTGTTTATTTAATTTATGGATAATTAATCATCAACCCATTATATCTTAAAATCCAATAAATCTTCAAACCAAAATAATCGTAAAGAAAAATTAATCCAACACATTTTATAATAATTAAATCTTTCTTAAAACTATTTTTTTTTCTTCTAAAAATGTTCTTAAAAATGTATATTTAAATTTGTTTGTCGAAATTTAATATTAAATATTTTTAAAAATACAAGTAAATTTGTTTACATGATTTATTTATTTCTTCAAAAGTATATTTTAAAAAAAAATCACTTTTATGAACGAATTAGTATTCTTGAAATCTTTTATCAAATAATTCATATTAAATCGGATTTTAATTGATTAAATTAGCTTAATAAATTATTTTTATCCAGTCCATAATAATATGAAATAAAATATATACACAATCCATATTCAATATGGCACCAAGATATATATATGATATTCTGTGTGGATGCTCATTTTTCTTCTCCATATCTAAAAAAAAATAAAAAAAATCACTGGTTTCTGTGCTTTCACAACTCAACACATATTAGGATATTTTTTTTCTTTATGAAACCTCTCTTTATGTTCTCTTGTATAGTTAAGTTACGAATGTCGCAATCCAATCCTTTATTTAAGTGTTTATTTTGCAAGATAAGAAAAACAACTTTCTTTTTTTATGATGAAGATTCAAGACTACAAAGCAAACCAACTTTGTGAAGGCTTTGTTCTAAAGTGTGGTGTTTGGTTTCTCATCTTTAAAGCTGATGCCGATTTCTTAGTTCTGCATGTCGACAAAATATGGTTATTTAATTTAAATTTAATAATATAAGTGCTAAAAAAATAAATGAAGAATAATTAACTAAAGGGCTGCATGGAAAGCTTGATCATTTTATCTTTGGATCTCATTGTTTATAACATTTTAAAATGAAAAACTTTATTCAAATAGAAGACCTTTCCTCTTTTTATTTTTTATTCAAATATATTTTATTACCAAAGGATATAATCATGTCATATGGAGATTGATCCAAGTGTAGATGAAAACTACTCAAATCTGTTTCAATTGATGGTGATGGATTTAATTGGTGGCGACTGATTACATGGCTTTCCCTTTTAAATTCGTTTAAATATGTAATTTTAGTCAAATAAAAGTTAAGTTACAAGAGTGATTTTGTTTATGGTTAGTTAATTATTATTATTATTATTATTATTATTATTATTATTATTATTATGTTTGTTTGTTTAAAATCTTGATTTGATATATATTTTAATGTTAGTTTATTTAATGTATTATAACTATAATATTAAAAGTATATTATTGCCCATTCCGCTATGTGAACAAAAGTACTTGATGTATATCAATGTTAAGAGAGCACATAATTAGTACGTATAAATATTCGCATATATTAAGCTTATATAAGATATATTTTTACATTTAATTCATTCTTGTTTTCTCATATGTGAAATTCTTCTCTTTCTTTTTTTTTTAAGTTTTTTTTTCTATTTTTCGTTTCTTTTACCAATTTATCCTCATCTCTTTTAAAAGTCCATTATTCTTTACAACAACTACAAAACCAATAATCATTCTTTGTAGAGATAATTTTTCAATCAGAATTTTGAAGTGTCAAGACCAATTTTAGAAGAAGGGGAAAAATTATTAGATAACAAGTTTAAATAAGATCTTTATTTTGAGAAGATGATTGTGCAGAATAATTATTTGCATGTTACATTCAAAATTCTCATTTTGTATCTTGTCTGAAGTTTTCGGATTGTATTTGATCTTCTTTAATAACATGTAAAGTTGAAGAACATCAATTGTATATGCGTATAATGTTCTCTATGTTGAAACGGGAGAAAGAGAGTTGCATTTGTATATGATATTCTCTAATTGCATTCAGAATTGAAGAATACAACATCTATTGGTCTCCAATAGTATGTAGAATCTAGGGTAGGCAGAAAATCCAATTTTCATGATCTAATCCATTTTTTCTTATATTCAATTTATTTAATATTCATTTTATTAAAAATCCAATCGATTTAAAATTCATTTTATTGAATCTGGATTTCAATTTGATGTATAATACTTTTTATATTTTAAGGATTGGATATCCATTCTCTAAATCTAGATTTTCAAAATGGATAATCCAAAATATCCTATCCAAATTTTTAATATATATTTTTAGTTGGGTTAGGCTAAAGGTCAAGACGGACTAGCCCAAATTTGGTCGTATTCGACTAGGTCGGCGTGGCCCTATACGAAATTTGGTCATATTCGACCAAATTTAGTCAAGTCGGTCCCAATCGAAATTTGGCCTAGTCGGTCCTAAATAAGATTTGGAAGTATTTGGTCGAGTTGACCCTGACCCAAATTTGACTGCATTGGGCTAAGTCAACCCAAACAAAATTTGATTGAACCTGGCCGAGACGGTCGCGACCAAAATTTGGCAAAGTCTGCTTTGGTCAAATTTTGGTCGTATTTGGTAAAATCAGCCTTGACCTAAATTCGGCCGAATCCAATCAAGTTGATTCCGACTAAAATTTTGCCGAGTCGACCCTAGCTCAAATTTGGTCACGTTGTCCCTGACCGAAATTCGTTTGAATTTGGCCGAGTCGACCTTAGCCAAAATTCGGCTGAGTCGACCCAGTCAAAATTCGGCCGAATTCAACCAAGTTGGGCTCGACTAAAATTCTGTCGGTCATGACCAAAAGTCAACCGAGTCCATCCCATGCTGAAATTTGGCCTAGTAGGTCCCCACAAAAAATCTGTCAAATTTGATGGTGTTAGTTCTATGGACACAAATTTTAAAAAAATCAATTTAAATTTATTTTATGAAAAATGGATTCTGGATTTTGAACTTGATCCAAATATTTGAATCTAGATTTAAAAAAAATTCAATATACTTTTGTTGGAAAAATGGATTTAGATCGAAAATCTGATCTAATTATTTGGATCCAAAATGGATGTGGAATGGATCATTAAAAATACAATCCATGATCACCCATAGTAGAATCTTAGTAACATTAATTGTGTATGCATAAGGTATTTCTTAGTTGCATGTGCATATAAAATTCTCCAACTAACCACAAGGAATTTGAAGCTCATTTTGTTGTGAAAAAGTTAGGGTTCTTCTATTGAACCTAGGGTATGAAGTTATTGGTGGCATGTGTGGCTGATTCTTTTAAAGACCATATTGAGCTATTATTCCAACATTATAGGTTGTACTAGGGTTATTTTCCATTGTTTAAATAGATTTCTCCATCCCTTTTAGTTTTGACAATAGGATATTCATTGTTGTATGTTGGGAGGAAAATCTTATAAATAATTTGATAAAGTTGTGTGAAACTCAAGGAAGAGATAGTTCGTTTTTTGAAGGGTTTAGGTGGTAATGTAGAAGGTTTCATTTGAGTTGTTAAGTGAGAGTATCATTTGAGCCACTCTAGTGAGTGTTTCATTGGAGACATTTACTTAGTGGATGTAGACATGCTCAATTGAAGATTTCGTTTGAGTATAATGTAGAGAATGATTTCTATGATGGTTAGAATAGACTTTTATGGTGGTTTTGGACCTGTTATAGAGACATTTGATACATAAAGTCTCTACTTTATAGTGGGTTCATAATCGACATAGAAGGTATAAGATAACTAATATAAAAATATCTCATTCAGAGTCAAACTCTTCTATCCGCATTTTATCCAATTGAGATAAAATTATAACTTTAATAAATTGGAATCTAACATCTATGTAACATGTAGGAAATAATACTTTATAATTGAATGAAAATGTTTGAAGCATCTCACCATAGAATATTTACTCGAGTAAATAAAAGGAACTCAAAGAAAAAAGATTTCATTTAGTTGAGTACACTCCATAATATTTTCTAACTATACAAAAAAAATTAAATGAAAAAAGAAGAATGCATTTAGTTGACCCAATGTTACTTGTATGATCGATGAAATTAAGATTGCATGGCAAATGTGACAACACATGCAATAGATCTACCCAATCAAAAATAAATAAAATCATTCCATTAAAAAGAAGAAGAAGAAGCATGCCAAGAATAGAAAGAGTTTGAAGTGACAAATTGTCTTGGGTAACGAGGTGGTAATTAATTAGAGGTGCTGAGATTGGTGAATCAATCCTAGTAATGGGTGTCCAAGAGAGCGATAACGACAACATATAGGGTGTTGGCGACCATGGTGGGGTCGTGATAGGTGATGAGGTTGGCTTTGGAGATAAGGCAAACATTGCGAAAGTGTTGAAATGTGGGATGGCAGTTGATGTGGACGACGAGGGGGGGAGGGTGAAGCTTGGACTCTATGAAGGGGGATGGGACAGAGATGACGACAAAGAGGGGGAACGAGAAGATGAGGGTGACGTCGAGGGAGGTTAGTTTTAGGGCGAGGATGAGGACGAAGGTGAGGGAGAGGAAGGAGGCAATGGTGATTACTAGGACAATGTATAACCAATAACTTGAAAAATCCCTAAAATATTGTCCAATGGAGTAAAAGTGGAAACACACCTATTATACTGATTCAAATTATAACCGACATAATAAGTAAAAACTATCAATTAAAAAATCTTACTATGACAGATTTTAGGTACAACCGATATAGAAAAAAGTCACATTATTAATTACAATAATGGTACCACATCACTTATTATATAGAATAAACCACAACTGGTGTAATAAGTCGTCATAAAATCTATTTTTTTTTGTAGTGTGACTATCAAAGACAAACTTCAAAGTAACATTATAAATAGATTAAACATATGAAAGCCACAAAGATCATAAATATATTATTAGACAACATTAGTTATTTTTGTAATCTAAATAGAAAACATTTCATCATTTTAATAACTACTTTCTACATTAATATGATTGTTATCATAAGATATTTTACATCAATTATTTTTTTAATTCTCTGTCAGTTCTATGTGCAACTATATATATCTTTTACATAGAACTAGAAAGGGTTTTTACTTAAACCAACATTATATTACCCATATAAATCAATATTTCTTTGTACACGTGAAACGTTCAATCTTCTCTCACATCCTTCAATCCCGAGTCAAAGTTTTGACTTTTGACTTTAGCGCTTTTACGATGATTGAGTTACATTTTGGTCTTTTAAAAAGTTTGACAAGCAAAACAAGGTCCCTTGTAAAGTTCGAGAATATTTAAAGATGTTAGTGGGTATTATTAAGCAATGAACTCTTTACATTTCAACTTGATCTGTATTATCAGGGATGTAAATAAAATTCCATGATAACTTTTATAACAAAAAAGTAAATGAAATAAAAAATGAGTATTTCTAAAAGTTAAATATAAATTTTTAGAAATTATGTTTTTTAACGTGTGAATAAGTTAACTATGAAAAAATGCATTTCAAATTTTTGTTTTTTTCAAAGTCATTGCGAAGAAATTTGTGAAGAGTCATCCATGAAACGCTGCTTTTATTTGAGGACAGCTCAGAAAAGGTCATGTCACTAAAAGAAAAATGAGAAAACTTCATTTCCATAATTTCACAAAATTTGAAAAATAAAATGCCAAGTAGAGAATATTTTTCACTTTTTTGTTCTTTCTCCCTCAAAATCTCTATACACCACTGCTTCCATTCTGCTTGCACATGGTTTATAGTGCTCAATAGCGTGTCATCAACAATATTGGTTGAAAGTTGTGAGAATCAAGTGCAGTAAATTAAGATAATATACATAAAATGTTTAATACAAACGAAAGAGAATTTAAGTCATTCATAACCTTACAAGCATCAAACACTGTCTTATCTTGACAAAGCATTAGAAGGAAGAAAAAGAAAACAAATTACGAAATCCAATTCCAAAGTGACAAATTCGGGTAGCTGCTACAACCAAAGACCACAAAAAAAGACCTTTTTGTTAACGTTGTCAGATCTCACTATAAGATTTTGTTGAAACGTGACTCAAATTCTAGAACATGTGCAAAGAAAACGTAATTAGCAGTAACAGACTAACATTAATCAAATCAAAATCAATCCTTTACCTTTAATGTCTCAAACCATACTAATAATACATGCATGGTTCTTATTGAGTTGAGATATTTTCTCTGAGATCGATTGTGAAGTTTTGAAGTAGCCACAGCTGTTAACTAATAATCACATGGTAGCTTTCTGTAACACATTTATAAGTGCAGGTAGGTAGGTGCATGTTGGGTCTACAGCAGAGAAGAAAAAATAGCAGATTCGTTGTTTTATTAGATACCTATTTGCTTTCATTTAGGAATTCCAAACTATGTGAGCCGTTAAGTTGAGAATTTGAAAATAATGCAACAAAAACTCTTCTATATATGGCTCAGAATTCATTGATCCTTCCCTATCCTACAGAAAGAACCTGGCCGTGAAAGAGAAACATCAAGAATAAATGTACAAACACAAAGCTGGGTTTTCTCTTTCTAGGAGAATAATCACTGTTCGGAGTGTTTGTCCGTATGCAAGGTAGGATCCAAGATGGACTATATATAGGTTTAGATTAGGACAGATTCCTATAATTTGATGAAAACATCAGATTAATATTAATTACTACTTATTCATGTAACATATATATGATTAGTGTTTCGATTACAATTCCGTTCAATGATATTGTTAGAGTCAATCACCTCTTATTTGAGATATTGTCCGTTTTGAAGTGTGTAATACATTACACTTTTGTCTTTAGAAGATACCTCGGAATGAAAAGAAGAAAGAAATATTTAAAGTGTCTTGTTAGTAAACCTGAGTTCTAAACCATGTTGTTAGTGATATGGTCGAATAAAGTGTGAAGATTAGTTTTTGAGGTTGAGTTAAACAGAGTATAATTTCAATGACATTATTACATAGGGTAGCTGAGATTTTTCACATGCCATGGTCGATTTGTTTGAAGGAAGAAAATGGGAGGTATTTGATGCTTGAATTCAGCAGCGTAACATAGAACATAAGATATCCCGATGTTGGAACTCGGAAACTGCTGAAAAAAGGAAAAAAACACATATGCATGGAGGTGTCATTGTTGAAGAAACAGCCAAGACAGAAAAATACAGGGTACAATTTTCATTTTGTTCACTTGATTGTGTCGGGTAGTTTGTGTTTAAAGGAGAATAAAGTATATGACGCACATGAACAAAAGCTAAATCACTCCAATATATATGTGTGGATGGTGGTTGTACATGCTTCTTTTGTTGTCAAAATGGCCCATTCACAAGGACTTTTTTTATCGTACTTTCCTTGAAGTGGAAACTGCAAAATGTAAAAGTTTTTACATTTTACCTATTCCCAACCCTCAACCATAACAAGAGTTACGTTAAATTTAAAGTCTTCTTTTCTTTATATGAATCTACTTCTCCGTATAGTTCATTTATGCTTCATCATTTAAACAAAGATGCAGGAAGGGTTACACGTTTTGAATGTTAAATCTGGTTGATGTGGAGAGTCAAAGTAAGTTTTAGGGTGGAAAGTGTTTGATAAGTATTGACACATGGTGCAGTAGGAGGAAAAGCATAGAAGGTGGAAAGTGAAGAAGAATATTTTGAATGGTTGGTAAATTGACCTAAAATGGTGATGTAGGAGAATAGAGGAATGGTTTTGATGAGTATGAGATGGCGAATGTTGAAGCTTTTTGAAGTGATTCAAACATGGCTTTTTGGGTTGCCTGCCACATGAGTTGTTCCTAGGTTGTGATTTTAATTCCTGTGAACCCTAAACCTTTGCAATCTCCTTTGTATTTTTCACTTTTTATTTTTGCTTTGTTTTGTGAATGGATTTCCCTGTTTCACAGTTCACGTGAGGGGAAGGTAGTGGTGGGTGGGTCCACTGTTGCATCAGTTTGGGAATTTTCATGATAAATGCTTTACTATGCTGACTTAATTATGAGTGAATAATTTGAATTATCCCTTTTTGTGATTTGCAGTACTATACTGTATTCATAACTTAGAACTGGAAGATGTAAAAAAAAAAATATATTACATTAAATTAAGTTAGTAGTTAACAAATACTTTTTATTCATTTCAAGACTGTATTAATGGACGTGTACCTTTTCATTTGTTCATTTAAAAGTGTTTTATATATTTGAAATAATTCCTTATAAATAATAATACACTTTTATGTTTATACAAGTTTTATGCTATAAAAAGTAATAATTGTGAATTATTTTATTTTTTATGGAAAAATAGATATACCAAATTACAATTAAATCATAACATTTTAACTACTAAACATAATTGCATCTTATCTATTAAATATAGTTTCCATTCTAATTTCTTTTATATAAAAGTTACACACATATGAAAATATCACTGTGATTTATTTATAGAGATATGCGGAGAAAAGTAGTCCATTAATATATTATTAATATTTTAAACTAATAATTTAGTATAACCAAAATGTGAAGCCACCTAAAATAATTTATTACTTATTAGTATTGTTATTACTGGTGAAAAAAACACGAAGTGCACTTTTTTATAATAATAAAAAATAATAAAATTATATTATAAAATAAATATAAGTCAATTTTAAAATTTAGTTATAGATTTTATTTAATTAATATAAAAATATTTAAATAAAAATGGTTATATTTAAGAAAACATTTGAAAGATAAAATTGAAAAAGACATAGATAAAAAAAAATAGACTCCTTATATAATATATTATATATTATTAAAGTGATATTCAGTGAAATGAAACAGTATTTACCAGATTAATTTGATTAAATTTTTATGGGGTTGTTTTTTCAGTTGCACAAGAAATTGGATAAAAAAGTATAATTTTTTTAATAAAAAACATTTTTTTTCTCAAAAGCAAAGAGTAATGTAAGATTTTTTCTCAATATCGATGAATAATTTAAAATGACCATATTTAGATATTTTAGAATCTACTTGGTAGAAGAATAGAGACAACCTCAATGATTTGAAGAAATGAGGAGTAAAAGTAGCCCAAGCTACCATGTCTGGGCCTTATCAAACCTATGGCCTAATGTTTTACATAAAAACAAAAATTATCTACAATTAATATGTCTCAAGATACAAACAATGTTTACCAAAGTAAATAATAAATAAAATCATGAAAATTATGTGATTTTAGTTTTTCAGATTTCAATAAAATAATTCAATCCCTTAAATTTTAACAAAAACATGCTTTTAGTCTTTTAGTTTCCCTGTTTAAGGACTAAAAAGGGTTTTAAAACAAATATTCTTTCACATTTAGTATTGAGGTGTTTATTTTAAAATTTTGAGAATTAAAATAAATTTATTCTAAATTTCATAAATAAACATGATTAAGTGTTAAATTTGATATAAATTAAGTATCAGAAAATAAAATTTAAGCCAACCTAATCACTGTGATTCACTTAGTTTGGCTTTATAGATACTTAACAACCTAACCAAATTACAACCATAGTATATTTAATTTTCTTTATTTTTTTTCCGGTGATCTGATTACTTTTTATTATCAATATATTTAAATTGAAGTGCAGAAATTTTTCATAAAATATATCGTCAATAATTTTATAATTTAAATTATTAATTTCAACTTAAATTTATTTGCAAAATTATTTGTGTATTATAAATTTAATTATGATCTACAACTTTTATAGTAGATATACTTATTTAATACAAAAATAAATCATTATTTTAGATGTACCACCAATACATATTAGTTTTTACAATATTATAATAGTAGTTTGTAAATTTTCATCATATAAACCCATAATAACAATATATTTAAAAGTTAATTATAAAGTATTTGAATTTTTTTTAAAACATTATTTTAATTATATGGTAAAAGAACTTTCAGATTTTTTTGTTAATTTTTTAGATCTGTAAATAATAAATATAAAAATACATAGAGTTAAAGAGGTAAAAAATAGTTTACACCGAGAAACCCTTAGAAGAAGATCCTATTGCCATTATTAAGTGTTATAGATTATAGATAATTTTTAATTATATAAAAAAATATTCAGGATGTACAATATAAAGTAAAAGAATTAATTTTATATATTTAACATTACCCTAATTCTATAAATTGAAGTCATTATTGATATGTATTAATTGCGGAGAGAGCAGAAGAAAGAGTTATTGGGCCCAATTTCAGAGTTAGTTTTACGGAAATCTAATTAATCTGGATTTAGCTAATGCAAATGGATATGATATTTTGGGTTTGGGCCTTTTTTGTAGACCCAACTGAGCCTAATATAATTATAATATTTTTAAAAGTCCATTCTTGATAAAACGAACATGAGCAAATTTTTACAAGAATAAAGATAGTTTAACTACATTTTTTAACCCACTTTTAATCTACTTCTTCAATTACCATTAGATCATCTATTTTGATTCTCTCAAATGATGTGATGTGATGATCTAATGGTGATTGAAGTAGTGGATTAAAAATGAGTCAAAAAAAAGTGGGTTAAAGTATCATTGTCCTTTTTTACAATTTGATACCCATGATATCAAATTATAATTTTTAAATACTTTAAACTATATAAATAAAATTAAGAAATTTAATTTCCATTTTACGATTAATTTTAGATTTCAAATAAGGAGGTTTTTTAACATCGGTATATCATTTCCATATATAGATTAGTAAAAGATTTCAAAAAAGAAAAGATTTGAACGTATTCGATTTCTCCATTTTTGGTAAGCACAAAACAACCTTTAGAGATTGGGAATACCTTCACTTGGCTTCACTTGGGTACTTCACTCAAGTGAGCTTCCTTTAACCAATTTAATTTCTTGCATTTTATTGATCTTGTGTGATTTTATTAATTTGCAATGAAATATAATGTGCACCCATATCATCATGGATAATATGCACTGCATCCTAGCTTTCATCAAAAATCTTCTTCACTCCATTTAAATTCAGTTCACCATTCTCATTAGGTTCCATGCATTATGCATTTTGCACCAATCTTGCATCTTACCACTTAGTTCATTCATGTATAATTTAGTTTTTAAATGAATAAATTATGCACTTTCTTAGTTTTAAAATTTTAATATTCTCCCTTATTTTATTGTTTTTAGCAAGAGTTAAATTATACAAGCTAAGCTAAGCTTAAGCTTAATAAGAACCATTTTCTTGGAGTCGATATTCAGGATTTACCTATACTTCATTAAAGAAATTTTGGATTTTTTTCTAAATTCTAAGCGTGACGAATAAAGTTTTAACCTTGATCATCAAATAAATAAATATTTAAATATTAAATAATTTGTAGTGATTTAAAATATTAATATTAATGATACTTTTTAAATGCTATCCACAATTAAATAATGTTATACGAAATTATTTTAAATTGATGTTAGTTACAACTATTTTAAGTTATATCAAATATAATATATGTTTTGATCTACATCAATAATAAAATAGATTTAAATAGTAATTTCATCTTTATATTTAAACTTTTGATTTCTTTTGATCCATATATTTAGGTTTTGATCTTAAATTTGTTTTTTTACAACTTAGTTCAATTTTTGTTAATTAAAGTGAATTTGATGTTTTCGTTAATCGACCTTAATGCTATTTAAAAGGTAACCACTTGTCAGGTCAATAAAAATCTTTATTAATAATTTAGTCACTATATTTTTCTTCTAACTCAATTGAGTCCTTATATTTTTTATATGGAGATAATGTGGTCTCTTTTCGTCAAAGTTGTCCTCTACGAATTTTTGGAACAAATTGAAAAGACACAATTGGATTTATCTGTCCATCTCTAATAATGTAGTAGGAAAAAAACCAAGATCTTGAATTTGTGATCTTTGATCTAAAGGAATCGATATGAGATCCGAAGAAGGTGATTTTGGTAGGATTGTATCATAAAAGAAGAAAGGATTGGAGAGAGAAAAGATTTGGACTCACATGAGTTATGTTAACTCTCATTTCACAAAAAAAAAAAGTGCATTAACTCTATTTAAACAATATAAGATTTCAATCGAGTTCAAAATAAATATAGGGATCAAATTAATACTTAAACATTCTATGAGACTGACATGTGAGTCACATTTCAAACGATTTTAACGTCAAGTAGAAGAGACTATATTAACTCTAATCAACAAACGTTGAATTCAATTAAAATAAATATAATATGAAGACCAAAACGAATCAAAAGTCTAAATATAAGACCAAATTACCAATAAACTAATAAAATAATCTTATGATATTCAAGAAAATAAATTCAATCAAATTTAATTTTTTTAAAAAAAAAACTTTCACCATCTTTAGATTATAAGATTCAAGCTTGTTCAAGAAAATAATTTTTCAGTGTTGTACGAAAAGTTTAATAAAGTTTTAAATTATCTAATTCGAAATAATTGTGCTACTCTCAGAAAATTTGAAAATTTTAGTTTCTCTTAAAAATTGTCTTATTCAAAAAATATTTTGATCATAAAATATAATAAATTTTCTATATAAATAATTGCTTCTTAAAATTTCTTATCCAAATACACTTCTTTGAATCAAATCAATTATCCCATTGTTCCCATTAAATATTTGGAAATTTCGTCACCAATAAATACTTCTACTTTATTCAAACAAGATTGTCTCCCTTAACAATATCTATGTTTCTCTATGACAAAATCACTGTTCATCTAATTTCTCATTTCAAGGGGGAAAGGTAGCTATAATGTTATTAATTAATATACAAATTGGAACTGAATATAATAAACTATAATGTATTTTAAACATAAATTGAAGAAAATAATGATTTAAGAAGGGAAACATTCAATTGCACCACTCACCCACCTATATCTTCTTATAAGAATTCACATGCTCTTTTCTCTGTTGAAGTGTCTTCGTCTTCAAAAATAATTATATATTCACCATGATTCCTTTCAAAAATATAAAATGGGTGTAGAATCCTTTGACACATTTAAATTATAAGATTGTTGATGATTTCTATAAGACGTGTCAATATAATTATTAATAATATAATTTTTATATAATCTAGCTAATTTCTTTATGTCATCTATTTTTAAAAAAAAATCTTATAATTGAAATACCGGCAAAAACAACATATAAGGATTGATATAAGTGATATATATTATAATTGAATCAAAGTCCATGGATAACTAGATACCGAATTATAGAATATATAATCTTCCATGGACATTATTTTATAATCTAGGAATCGTACAATTAAGTGATATAATCCAATAAATAATGTTGGAGTTTCTTTTATTCATCAAAGAATGCTGGAGTACTCTTCGACATGAAAAATGATATAAATATAGATTAGTTAATTATAATTAGAAAAATGAAAAGATAACTTATTATAATGTAAGACCATATTCCACAGCAAAATTCCTTCAAATTATTCTAAATTCTAAATAGTAACTGAGGACGCCACCGGCTGCTAGTAACAAACACTACAAAAAGTTAATTATATTAATTAATACAACTGTTAGAAAAAAGAATATGAATTAAAAATTGAATCTTATCTTGACTAAATAAAGGGAGGCAGGCATCTTTTAAAAGATATAAATAATTAATCTCACATTTCTAAACTCAAACATATGCGTAGGTTCTTTACTTTATTGAATTCTAAACAAATACATATTTCTTAATTGGTTGATTTGAAATAAAATAAAAAATATGAAAGGGAGCAAAAGAAAACCGTCCACACCTTTTACAAAAGAAGATGTGAATGTATATTATCCCAATTACCCCAAATATAAGATTCTCTCATTCATTGTCTTGAAGTTCAAATACTACTTCTAGAACTATCCCTCACAAATTGCTAATTAAAGGAAGGGTATCAATGTCACCAAATGTAAAAAAAAAAAAAAAAAAAAAAACAAAAAAGGTGTTTTTGACGCGTCATGAGCATAATCTTTTTCAGGCGGTACCAACATAATTTTTTAATATTTACGGTACCCGCCGGCTGTATTTATAAAAATATAAAAATAAATATTTAACAAGATATTTTAATCGTAAATTCAAATAAAATATAATAAATAACGTTCATAAATTTTAAACAAAGTCCAAATAATCTATTTAACCAATATTAAATGACAATTTACAAAAAAATATTTTTTTTTAAATTAATTGATAAAAAATAACTCATTCAAAATCAATATGTTAATATTTTAATCATGTTTTTTTTTAAATTTAAAGTAGAGTATAACGGGTACGGGTATCCACGTGTACGGATATTATGATACTCGTATCCGTCCCATTAACATGCATATATTAAAAATACTCATACGCGTTATCCGTGGGTATCCATTTACAATATTTATTTCCTATCCGTTGTAGGTTTTATTCGCAGATACCCACGAATACAGATTTTTTTTGACATCCCTAGGTATACCAATTATTCCATTCAAGTCCTAACTTTCCATCACGTTGCTGAAATGCTTGAATTTTACCTTATTAAGGGTATTTAAATTTGTGGTACTAATTATATTAAAGGAAAAAATGAAAAGATTTTATGTATCTTATTATAAAGAAGTCTTCAGTTCTAACATTTTTTAAGTATGTGTCACCATTATTTTTGTGTCTTCACATAAAAAATAAAGAAAAAAACTTAATTAAGTTTTAAAGTCTTTTATAAATTTACGTATTTTTAATTAAATTTTTATTTAAAATTGTTGTAAAGACCAATGTAAACACTTATTTGTGATGCGTTGTAAAAATTTCCTACGACACAATAAGAATTTTTTTTGGATGTTTTCAATGAACTCAAGACTAGTAAAAAAAAAGTATTTGAAATATCTATTTATAGGTGGAGGATTCGCAAATTAATTGTGAACCTTTTGAAATATCTAATTTTTACAACAAAACATTTATTCTATTGAATATTTTTTTAATTGAGTCTCTGTTATAACTCAGGTGTTGTGGCCATTTGATTTTGAAATCCCAATCAACACAATACCACAAACTTGAACAATAAGAAAATTGAAGGTTTAAAGGTCGAGCAGAGTCAATCTGGACCGAAGATTAAGTCGAGTTGGCCTAGACCGAATGTCAAGCTAATTTGGCCCAAGCAGATGGAGTTGAGTTTGCTTTAAAGTAGATATTAAATTGTTTTATCAAAACAAGAAAAATGAAATCTAAGATATTTCAATTATTCCATCAAAACAAACTTTTTAAAAAATGAAAGAAATTCAATTATAAATAATTCAATTACTTTGTATTTCAATTTCTTGGAATTGTCGAAATCCCTCATCCAAACACAAAGTTATTGTGTGTTTGGATGAGACAATTTAAGAGAGTAATTCATTTATTTAGAGGATTTAAAATTTTTTCAAGAAAAATAATATGTTTGGACGAGAAAATTAAAAGGAATTTGAAATTGAAGAAGATATTTCAAATAACTAAAATAGTATAATTTGAAATTCACTAAAAACAAAAAAAAAATTGAAATTTCTCAAGTTGTGAAATTGCTTATTAGTTAAAACAAAAAAAAAAGTCTAGTTGAACTGAGCAAAAGGTTGAGTCGCGGATCGATTGGGCCAAAGATCTAGTTGGACTAGTACAAGCCGAAGATTGAGCCAGGTTAGGGAGAGTCAAAGGTTGAGCCAAATGACCCAAGTCAAATTGAAAATTGAGCCAAATTGGATTAGACCAAATCGAAGGTCGAACCGGACCGAAGATGATAACTAAATAAAACGGATACATAAACAAAGAATAACCAAATATACTTTATCATGCTATATGAATTAACTAATAAAATGGAGTTAGAAATTGGAAGAAATTGAAACAGAAAAATTATAAACAAAACCCTTAATTTCTTGTTTTTGATAAAAATACTCAACATGAATTCTTAAGTGAGATAGCTAATGTGAAGTAACCTTGTTTAACAATTTTTTTTTTAATTAGCTGAAAATCTTGAATTTGAAGTCTAACTTGGCGGGGGTATCGTTTGAATTAATTGCATGGAATGCAGATGAATCTAACTGCACTTTCTGAAGTGTTCCTATTGAGTGGAGAATAATGACCAGAGAAACAAGAGGAAGCAGAGGAGTCTAGGGATAGGTAAACGGATAAGCAATTATACGAAAGAGTAATTAGATTCCCCAAATAAAAAGATGCCATTTTATTTGTGTACACAGAATAAGAATTTGTGTGCTGAAGCTTCAATATTTGTTGGTTCTCAACACTTTACGTAACTCTATTTTCACTCACAGATTTGGTCGCATCTATGCTACACTGCTTAGAATATATGACATCTTTAACAACAGTAATGTGTTTGTGTATGTGTTCTTTCTTAATCCACATTTTTCAATGACATGGGAATGTTTTTTTCTAAGTTGCAAGCACTTCATTTCCCATTCTCTGATTTGTCATCCATCTCTCTCAGCCACGTTTCCAAACATGGATAAATACTATTTTTTTTGTGGAATCGGTTGTTGTCATACTAATAGGGAAACTCTACAGTTATTTTGATGAACCACTTTGTCTTCTACTTTCATTGGATTCATAATGAAAGTCATGTCTTGTTGGAGCCATTAGTTTCGTGGCAAAATATGATTGAATCTGCAAAATTTTGGAGGCATTAGGGATTGATCATTGGAATCTTCATAAAAGTGTATACCATGATTGTGGTTGTGGTTCATGTTCAATGTTTACAATTAATGAAAATATAATCATTATCGATGAGAAAAATATAATATATATTTATATATACTATTACTTCTACGACACCATCATCATGATTTCCTAGTATATCAAATTTTTTTTATCATTATTATTTTAGAATGACTAATGGAAGCCTTATTCGAGTTGCTTATCATATTTGAAACTTTAAGAATATTATAATATCATATCATTTACTTGAGTTGCTTATCACGGTAGAAAATTAAAAGATATGAGAGTATCAGCATGTTATATCATTTTTAATTAACTTATATTTAATTTTGTTAATGTAAGAAATTTTAAACAGCTCCAAATAATTTATTATTTTATGTTTTTTAGATTTGATTTTTTATGTATATATAACAATATTAAGTAATAGAAATTAATGAAATAATTAATTAAAATTGATAACATTTTAGTTCAAAAATTCAATTAATTAACATTTCAATAAATGTGTAATGATTAAAATTATATAATATGTTTCACAAAATTAATTTTATTATTTCTCTTTCAAATTGTTTTATAAGTATGCTTAAAATTATAGCAGTGGGTGTCTTTGTGTTTGAATCATTGCTCTTCTCTCAAATATAGATCTAAAATTTTGACTGTGACTTGAAGATATTTCAATATGTTATTTTCTATAAGTTATAGTGAATATGATTTTGTTAAATGTGTTATTAGTACTCAAGAATTACACTATCCAATATAATAAATGCATAAATTATAAATTATAGGTTCTTTATTGTATAAACAATACAAAAAGCACATAAATTGCACATTGAGATTAGATTACTTAAAATGCATACTCAATATCTTTTTTGGCTTATTTTTGTGGATGTGCAATAATTTTCTTTCTCTCCCAGTGTCATACCATATTGCGTTTTCATTCACGATGTATTTTACTAACACACATGGCATATTTAGAAGGAAAAAAATGAGGTAGGAAATGTACCTTTTTCTTATAATTTAATATGTAACTTTCAACACAAAAAAATATAATATTAAATTTTATTTTGAAGGAATTATTAATGAAATAAATTATTCAAATTTTTATTTATAAAACTTGGATATGCCATGTAAGTTTTTTTCTAACAAAAGTATTAAGTAATTCTAAACAAATGTGGTTTTTGTAAATTGAAAATAATATATATACATATATAATTATATAATAATAATAATAATAATAATAATAATAGAGTCTTTTAAATAATAAAAAGAAACATTCACTATTAAATCGCATTAATGGTTAAAATTGTATCATTAGTTCGTATAATTTCTTTGAAAAGTTTATTTGCATTGACACGATTCAATATGTGTGTGAATTAACGTACCCACATGTACATATGATTCAGATTTATTCTTTTATTAATTGATATTAACATAGTTTTTTCATTACTCTCTTTTTATGTGTGCATAAAAACTTATACATTTATGTATGTTTTAATTAAACTTCATCTATAGAGTTATACGTCCAAAGTTTTACGATAAATACCTGCGAGAACTAAAATATATTTGCGACACCCGTTGACAGAACACGATGTAAAGCATAATTAAGCAGATTATTTTGTGGGACATCGCTGTCAAGACATGATACATTACATCGGCCATACTACAATTGCTATATATAGTGTTTGATTTACAATTGGACAGTCCTGATGGATAAATACAAGTTAGGTTTTTTTTTACTTATAAATGCACCGATCATTTTGTATTGTAGATATACTATATTATGAAAACTTTTTATATTTGTATACGGGTTGGAGCACTCCTAGTGTTCCAAAATATATACATATATATACTTGCTGATAAAAAAAAATGTTACTAGAAAAAGATATACAAAGAACAAATTATCAACAACAAAATATATATATATATATAAAAGAAAATTGAAACCAAATTCTTGTATTTGGATAATTAAGGACGTGGATAATTTGTAGAATCACAAGTTCTTTACCCACCATAAGAAACTAGCGGATATGATATTAATTAGTGACCACATAAAATATTGTTGACAACCAATAACAACAAATAATGTTGATTAGGTTTTGATAGGATTTAGAATTCAATGGCTGATAATATAGACAATCTATGATTAGACATATTAATTTATATTACATAGATCCAAGTTTAAAAACCATTGGTGTTATACGGTCCATCCCAAAAAAAAAACGAAGTTATTTAATTTTAATATGTAATTTGAATTAAAATTTGATAGTATATAATTATGTTAAATAATTAAAAAAAATGATAATTTAGTACTTCACTTGTCGGATACCATATCATAGAATGTATCTGGTCCATCCAGTATTATTTTGGCTCATGTTGCTAAGATTAATGTTTCACATGTCACTAAGAACATCTCAACCACATTGCATTCTAGGAAACATCTCATATGTCTATGAAAGCATACTTGATGTCAATGAGATCCTGATGACCGAGATCATATTGGCCTCATTACATTACTACATTTATATTGCACATCCCTTCTAAGCTTAGGATACTATTAAGAAAACTCATATTTTCTGTCAATTTTATTTTGAATTTTTTTCGTAGGATGTCATCCAACCCTGATGACTGAGATCATATCGACCTCATTACATTACTACATTTATATCGCACATCCCTTCTAAGCTTACGTTACGACACTACTAAAAAAACTCATATTTCTTGTCGATTTTGTTTTGAAATTTTTTTCGTAGAAAATATTTACAAATTTTGTTGTGAAAAAAATTGCAAGAAATTGCTATCAATTTTCTTGCAAAATACTTTGTATAAAATATTTTTCGCAACAAATTTTGTATGAAATACTTACAAATTTTATAATTTTGTAGGAAATACTTACAAATTTTATAATTTTTTAGGAAATGATTATCCACGAAGGAATTACCTGTTAATTAAAATTCTTAGAAAAATGACAAAAAAAGAAAATTTTTTCTTGCAAATTTTTTTAACAAATTTGCAAAAAAAATTTCATGTAATATGAGAATTTCTGATAGTGGGACGAGATATGAATCTAGAGACATATCAATTAGGAGGTTAAAGAACAAAGATAAGAGAAATTTACTGAGAAGTCTATGCAATATGCTTTCGGTCCTATTACTTTTTTATAATATTTATGTCTAAAAAAAGTAAAATTATATTAAATGTGATATGAAATTTAAAAGAAAGAGAATTTTGTTGGCTTCTGATTTTTTTACTATCTGAAAACTTTTTTTGACTTTATCAACAGTATTTTAAAATACTATTTACATAGTATTAACAATAAAATTATTTAATATTTTTTATATTCTATTTCGAGCTTGGTTGGTAATATTTTAGGATATAATAGAATATTAATAATAAGATAAATGGAATTCAAATGAAATTAACGTCAACAAATAAAAAATATATAAGAATTTAAAATTAAAAATATAATTAACTCAAAATATTTTTTATTAATGAAAATTATAAAAAAATATCATACACAATTTTATATATATATATATATATTTATATATATATATATATATATATATATATATATATATATATATATATATATATATATTGGTTTTTGTTAGTCAGTCCAATAATTAATTTCTCTCAAACACTTATGACTAGTTTTATGACTGCACAACCGCCATATTTTATCTCCGTTGAATCTTATGCAACAGACTTCACAACCGCAAATCATGCCATTAGAGGCTCTAATTAACAGTTTAGTTAGTTATATATGGCCTTACATGTTTTCCAATCATTTAACTAGATATTGAATAAACAACATCATATGTATTCTTAATTTGGTTTAATTATTAGATATTACTCATATTACTCGCTCATGTTTGAATGTTTCAGTGATTAATTTTGTAATTAATCAATAATAACAAATATCAATACAATATTTGTATAAATAATAAATTTGATTTTTTTAATAAAATAATACGATCTAAAATTAAAATAAAGATAATAACATTTAGTAATAACATAACACATAACAATATCTTGTTATGTAATATTGATAGTATGACACTAAGACTTTATACATGACAAAAATAATTCAAAAAAATAAAATTAAAAATTAAAAACTGACATAATATATTTTTTTTTCAAAATAATTAATTAAAACATTTTCAGAGATTAAGACACAGTTAACATATTTTAAAAAACGATTAACAAACTCACATAACAAATAAAAATAAAAATAGATAATATCCAACTAATTAAATCTTTCATTTTTCATTTTTAGAATACACTCGGCAATTAACTATCATTCTGCATGGTAATATCCATCTGGCAAAAGTGATTAGATATGGCCGAAAACAAAGAAAACAAAACTGTACGATTATAAATGTTAGACTCATTTACCTATCATCTCAATAAATAAATAAATAAATATATATATATATATATATATATTATTTTCATTATTTTTAATTTTTTTAATTTTTTAAATTATATGTAATGATAAAAGTTAAATTAGATATTTTTCTATTTATTCTATAAGACATAATATTTAATGTTAATAAATAATAAAACATAAAATTAAATGTAATAAGAATAAAAATATTTATTAAGATACTTTTTATTTTCTTTTTCATTGTATTTTTAAGTTTTCAACAACTTATTATGATTTCACACTCACATGTTTTTTTTTCTGTTTTGAATAAAAAAACGGTTAAATACAAATTTATTATTTTTGCTTTCATTTCTCATTTGTTCTTTTTCATTCATAAAGAAAAAAAGTAATTCTTTTGTATCACTTAATACTGAAATATTTGTTTAATAGTTAACATTATTTTTTACCACATGAGCCTTATATTCATTTTTTTATGATTATGAGAGAAAAATGGTTGTGCTATGTATTTTTTTCATAAATATCTTTTAATTGAAACTTGATTGTCATTGATTTTTTTTTCTTTTAGTGACTCTTAATTTTTTAGTTTTTAATTAAATTATGATAAATTATTTTTTAATCTTAAACTTAAAAAAAGAAATAGATATATTGATGAAGAATAGAAGAATATATTTACTTTTTAAAAGTGATAAAAAGAAAGTTTTTTTGTGACGAAGAAAACAATTCAAATTCAATATCTTATCTTTACGTATCCTGAATCATGATACAAGTGATCATATTGTTCAATTAGGGGAACATGTTTTATATTAATTCTTTGGTACGTGTTTATATTTACATTGAAAAATAAATAGTTGAAAATTTTAGTTTTGATTCAATTATTGATGAGTTAAAAAATCTGAAAGAACGAAGGACAAACCTTTGTATATGTATGATTTCTTGTGTAAGTACGATTATACTAAATTATTTATTTATTTTAATTTTAATTTTTATTGTATTAATGACAATAATTAAATATATAAATTTTGAATTTTGAGTACATTATTTTGGCTCCCTCAAAATTATTGGTCAAGGTCCGCCACTATATATATATATTTAATGTAGTGCTCACCAACTAAAAAAATCGGATACACAGCGTGAAAATGATATGTATAACTGTTCAGTCTATAAGAAAAGCTTTATTAGGTGTTGACCGACTGTGAAGCAGTGAAGTGGCAAATATACTATGGTGATTTTTTACGTAGGATTCCACTGCATGGTACGAAATAGACATAGGTATTACCTACGTGTACAAAAGTTTATTGGGAATTTTATAAAAGTGTTATAATTTCAAAAATAATTAGTAGAATAGGTAAACTTTTAAAGTTATAAAGTTGGGTAAGTTTTAATGAAGTTGTGTTCTTATAATATTCAAGAGGCATATGTTTTATATTACTAATTTTAGAGTATATCTACGTGTATAAATAATATTTTAATTTTGTTTATGTACTTAACAAATGGATATGTGGTACGTCAATAAAAGTTTTGTTACTACTGGAGAAGAATTATCATGAGATATATGGTTAATGCCTTTAGTGAAGATGAACATGAGGAAGAGTTCATATAGTGGCAAGATGTTTTTCCAACATCATCAAGTCAACAAGTTGAGTCATTTAGTAGATTAGGTAAAAATATTCAATTTGATTGTTACGAACAAATGTGTTTCAAACAACACCAAATCAACTAGAATTATAAATTTGTAGTTGCAGAATCCAAAATAATATAATTAAAATTTATATATGTAATATTGTTATCACTAATTTAATAAAAATGAATGCATAAGTTAATATTATTATAATTATAAAAGAAATTACACTTATAAAGGATTGTCTATCATTTTCATATTCATGAACTCATGAATAATTGAATCATAATTAAATTTTTCAGCTATTTTTTTAATGTAAATAATTATATTATCTGCAAAATATTCGTCTTCCATTTTATTAATGTGTATAGATTGATTCAAAAGTCTTTACAAGCTTTCATCTCTTTGTTATACGATGATCAACCATATTGTCTTATTTTCTTATTCATCGGTAGTTTCTCTTTATCAATTTTAAAAAACAAATTTATTCTTTTATTTTTCATTAATATACCTATTTAAAAATGAAGTCTAAGGCTAAAAAATAATTTATCATAATCTAATAAAAAATTGAGAGACATAATTAGTAAAAAAAAACTATGATAATCAAGTCACAATTAAAAATCGACTATGAAAAATCACATACATGACTTGTTCTTCATACGTTGATTAAAAATGAATATACAAAATGGTCATAAGATAAAAAAAATAGTGTTAAATATTAAACAAATATTTCACTATCAAGTGAAACAAAAGAGATTTATTTTTTTTTCTTCAAGAATAATGGAAGAGAAGATATGAAAAATGAGGACAAAAATAATAAATTTATGTCTAACTCTTTTTTTTCTTCAATAACAAAAAAAACATGTAAGTCTTAGAGATAAGTACAACGTGTGTGTGAAAAACTCAAAATGACAATGGGAGAAAAAATAAAAAATATCTTAATAATACAAGATGCTGGTTAATAATTCCTTTTAATGATCACAAAAATTTAAACTCAATCCAAATTGTCTCCTTTGTGATAATTTGGTCAAGACAAATCCTTTCCATTCTAATAAAAAGTTTAATTAGTGAAATAAAGAATCAACATGGTTATTTAATGAGCAACATAAAAGCATGATCTGCTAAACAAAAGACTAGAACAAATCATATAATTATGCTACTCATCCTTATGTTGTTGATGATGTGATGTTAAGGACAATCTTAGAATGAGTGTTTTGGTATTTCAAGTCATGCATTGACGATTTCAACTATCGCAAGTCATTAATGTAAGTTTAGGGGACAATATCGACCAAAATACCATGACATTTTGTTGATTGCAATTGGTCAATATGACAACCAAAATATATTTCCTTTTTACTTCTTTCTATGGTAGAAGGCGAAACAAGGACAACTATGATATATTTCTTCTAATTGTTATGAGGATAAGTCACGTCTCATCTAAATGTCTGTATAATAACTATGAGAAAAATTAGAATACAATATTAGAATAATTTTTTAACCTCATGATATCTTTATCTTAGTTGAGAAGATATATTGATTTCGAAAGAAATGATAATCTTCTAATTAAAGTTAAGTTGTATCTTACTCGTATTAAAAACAGGGAAAGAATACGAAATGAATCATGAATAAAAAAAATTAGATAAAAAAATTCAAATTCTTACTTTAGAAAAATAAAATTATTTAATTTTATTATTCATGAAATTTTTAACATTTTTTTTTGAATTTGTATTCAAATATTTCAATTTTTTTATAAAAATGAATTAGTCATAAAAATTCTCCACCCAAAAATAGAATTGAAAGAAATAGGCTTAAATTTAATTTTTATTAAATGATATATTGATATTTTTATTAAAATTCACATTTTTATTAAATATTTCTCGAACTATTTTTAAAAGTGATATTTTTAACTAATAATAATATTCTAATAATATAGTTTGAGTTAGTTTAAAAATAATTCCAAAAATATTTAATACAAATGTTAATTTTAATAACTATATAATGATAACATTTATACAAAAATTAAACTTGGTCTCAATTTGAAGAAGAACAAACTTAAAATTAATAATTATATTCTAATAATATAGTTTGAGTTAGTTTAAAAATAATTTCAAAAATATTTAATAAAAATATAAATTTTAGTAACTATATAATGATAGCATTTAAACAAAAATTAAATTTGATCTCAATTTGAAGAAAAACAAAATTGTTCAATTTTATAAAAAAATTGGACTAAGGTGAACAAAAGTAACAAATGTAAAAACAAAACAAAATTGAAAATAAAACATTGACATGTGACACAATATTAATGTGACACATGGATAATTTTGTTTAACTAAAAAAAATATAAATAGTTAAAAAAATGAACTTGACATGTATTGTTCACTTGTCATTAACGATTAAACATTGTTAAAAAAAGTTATCAAAATTGACAACAATTAGGATTAAATTAAATAAAAAATTAAATTAAATTATATTAAACAAACTAAATCAAAATTGAATGAAAATAAGGATTAAAATAGTATTTAAATCTTTAAAATATTATGATATAATATTTTTATACATTATTTAAAATCTAAGTTACAAAATTCTAATAATAAAGATCTTTTAGATGAAAAATTAAAAATCATTACATTCTATCTATCGCTTGAAATGTATATAATTTTTTCAGGAAGTCCTTTTATTTTATTATTCGTTGTTTTATAATGCACGTGACCTTGGAAGAAAAGGGTAGTAATGGGAAAACAGAAAATGTCATTAATCTACTGATTTAATAGTTCTTACCTTTGTTTTCTTTTCTAAAGTAATTAGGGAAAGCGATTTGACCCGGATTGCACGGCACCTTGTAGCTCGTGCGTTACAATAGGATTATTTTTCTTACAAATAATGTTTAGTATATTTTCTTACATTATTTTTTAAATATTTATATTATTAAATAAGTTTTGTATGTACCATTTTATACCAAGCATAAATATGCTTTTTCTTATTAGATCCATGTCAAATTCGCTTCATAATATTGTGGCAAAATATTTGTTAAAATTATATTTAATTATTATTTTGGTACTTTAATTTGTTTTACTTCTAATATTTATTTCTATTTGATTAATTCCTATTATACATTAAATCAATTCAACGTGATTTTTTTATTAAATTTACGTTAACATCTTTTTAAAAGTAATCATGTATGGATTTATTAAAGAGTTGAATTATTATTTTTTTGGACTGAATTGAATTTCTAAATAGAAATAATGTGATTCATTTCGTGAAATCAGTATTAAGATAATAAGGAAGTGAACTCTTGTTAGTTCAAAATCTATTCTCCCTCTTTATCCCTTTCTTCTTCGGTGTCACAATTCTATTAAGATTGTATCATTCAGATCAAATATCGACTTCTTTAGATCCAAGATCTTCGTTTTTTGTCTACTACATCGTTGAAGATGGACAAAGAAAATTAGTTGTGATTTTTTGATTCATTTCTAGGTCAATGGAAGACGATATCGATGACAAAAAAGGAATATAATTGTCTCTATGTAAAGAATGTAGTATCTCAAGTGAGTTAGAAAAAAAAAATATAGAGACCAAATTAATATCTAAACATTTTATTGGACTGACTTGTGATCACCTTCCAAATTATTGAATGTAATTTAATGAAAGGGAACACATAAAACCAATTTAACACGGAACTTGATTGAACTAAAATTAAATATTGAAACTAAAACAAATTAAATGCCAAAATATAAGGACTAAATAGTAATTAAACCATAAAATATATTTGGACATTTTTTTCTATATAGGAGGAAAAATATAAAAAGAAATTATTATTTTATAACTATATTATTGTATGAATAAGTTAACATTACGAATTAACTTTTAATAATTATTTTAGAATTTTACTTTTGTTAAATTTATTATATTATTGTTATCGAATCATTATTATATTATCTACAAATATTTATTTTTAATTTAATTTATACATGACTTAATTTTATCTTACAAAATGATTAATCGTATTATATTTTACATATTTTAAAAAAAATTCTTATAGAGAAACTCATCTAAAAATAAATAAGCGAAACAAAAATAAAAAAAATAAAAAATGTAAAATAGAGGTATACTTGGTTAAAAAAAGGGTAGAGTAAAAACAAGTAAGAAAAACTATAATAAGTATCATTTTTAAATATTATTTTTTCTTTTAGTTTCTCTTACCTAACAACTTATGTTAGCTTTATTACTCATCCTTCTAAACAAACAAAACATTAAGGTACATATTTAGTAAAACTTATTTTCCTCAATCATTTATTTTTGATATTGCTCCCAAATTTGACACAGTTTTTTTCCTTTTAGTTAAAAACAATCGTGTATTGTTATTTAATAGCAGAACTTTTAAAGTAATTATCATGAAGTCAACACCTTATAGTATACACATTAATATGTATCTCAAAGCTAACAAAACTAATTTTACGCTATAAACTAAAGTTCAAAATAAAAGGCTTTATAAACAAGTTGGTTTGAATTCAAAGTTAACATGAGCTAATAATAAGTTATTTGATGAATATGAAATGATATAAAAAAAATTCAATTATGTTAGATAAAAAATGATTTCAAATAAATTAATGAAGATAAATTAAAAGTTAACACAAGTTAGTTAAAGTATGCTTGAAAGAAGTGTGAAGCTTTAAAACATCATTATAATAACTTGAATACGATAAATGCTTGCCAACGGGATTTTTAACTTTATCCTCTCACAAAGCTTTGTGAAAATCGTGCACATCACTCTCTTTATTCTCTTTATTGGTCAAACACAAACCTCTTTTTATATACACGTTAAAATTAAAAATTATACAATTATTAATATATATATATATATATATTAGATAAATAAAATAATTATAGTAAAACAATAACTAGTCGGCAAAAGGTTAATGAATGATAAGTGACGTTTCTATTACGTAGTCCATTCTTTCGAAAATTAAGAGGTGATAAAATTTTAACATTAAATAAAATAAATGTGATACAATTTTCTAAATTCGTCTTATTGCTGACAAAAGAATTCTTTGGTTTTTCTCTTTTATTTTTTCTCTTATTTCTATGTAATTCCTCTGCTTCAACAATTTGATCATTAGTATCATGTTTGAAAATATGAAAAAGTATATTTGTCTTGTTTATATCTTCTCGGTATCTTGTATCTTATCTCTTAAAAAAAATTTATTATTTTATTCTCATCAATGTACGTTGTTTAAAAAAAAAAATTTAAGACTAAAAAATAATTTATAAAGATCTAATAAAAATTGGGAGACATAATTACTAGCAAAAAATATATAATAATCAAGTTACAATTAGAAAATGGTTATGAAAAAACATATAATATATAACTTTTCTTACTATATTCATAAAAAAAAAACTCATGAGATGAAAAAAATATTAACTCTTAAACTAATATGAGGAGAGAATTACATTTTTTACCTTCAAAAAAGGTAGATGACATATGAGAAATGAGAGCAAAAAGAATAAAGTTGTGTTTAAATTTTTATTTTTTTCAATAAAAAAAACACACCGAAAATGAAAGATGGATACAATATATGATAAACTTAAAAGATGAACGAGAACATAAAAAATATCTCAATAAATTTTATTAATTTTTATTATTTATTAACATTAAATATTTTATTTTATTAAAAATAAACAAATATCTAATTTTATTTTATTAATATAATATATTACATAGATTTTAAAAAAAATAAAAATTTGAGGGGTCATTACGGACAACGAAGGTCCGTCTTAGTTGGACAAGCCTTAAAAAGTCTTCAACTTCGTTATTGTGAGATATGTAATTTGTTTTAACGTAACTTCAATTCATTTTTCAAATTAGCTAATACAATACATGCATATTTAACATTTTTTTAATAAAAGATAACATCTTTTACTCAATTAAAAAGATATTTAAAATACTTGATTAATACTTATTTAAAAAGACATAATGTAGTGTAAAAGAAATCATATATTTTTAAAAGATTGTCCTACATCGTTCAAAATCTTGAACTCAACTAAAATTTTTGAGTTATTTCTTCTTTATGTCTCTCTTTAGAAAAATATTGTATTTCATATGAATTTCATTCTAAATAAGTTTTTTTTTAATTTCATCTATTTAGTTCATTGGATATTTCATATTTGAGGACGTTTTTTCTGAGACATGTTTCGAAGAATTAATATGAAATTTCACTTGTAATTTGTTGTTGAATGTTAAGAAGAAACTCCTCTAATTGAACAATTGGATTATTATATCATGTTTTAGAATTAGGGATGACAACATGGTCAGACAATGACGAGTTTCGCTATCACATACTCATCCTTGAAGAAAAAAATCATCCCTATCCCCACCAAGTAACGGGAATGCCTTTGTACCTGTGCCCGTGCATGTGTTTGTATTTGTTTTCTATTGTTTCAATATCAATGAATTAACCTTTATAAAATAATAAAATAAATTTGCAAAGAAAACATAATATTATCAAATATTCAATATCAAAAGGAAGTGTTCTCCAATATAAATTATTTAGAAAGAAATTATAATTATTTACATTTTAATTTAGAGTATCAAATAAAATTTCATGAGAACCAAAATATTTATAAAATTTGCAAACATTAATGAAACAAAGTTGATAGAATTTAAAAGTATTTTTAAAAAAGTTACAAAATGAAAACGTATATTCAAATTTGAAAATACTTTAAATATCTTTTTACTCCCATTCTTTAAATTTTATTGAAATCTCTTTTTTATACACTAATAAAAGTTATAACATACTACTTGAATGAAATCACACAAATAACAAAGATTAAACTAATGATAATTGAAATTTAGCATATATATTTCATTTTTTAAACTTTAATCTATGTCAGATGATGATAAACAAGATTCATGACAATGATATTAAATTATTATATTATAGTAAATGAAAATTTATTTATACAATTGTAGTGATATAATTATACTTATGATAATGAGTTAGAAAATAAAAATAATTAACTAAAATATATCAAAACAACATTCTACATGAGAAAAATAATTATTTTTTTTGCAAACCAAATATAACAATAGATACTTGTATGAAGTTATATTTTAATTTGTTAAATAACATTGATTTAAGTGCAATCGATGTAAATAAAAATAAGGAGAGGAATTGAGATGCATGAAAGTTGCTCAAAATTAGGAGAGGGATTCGTTGGTTCATTGTTGACTAATGAGGGTAAACTTTAGTTTATAATTTTAGTCCATTGGGCTTGAGCCGCTAAAGCCACAACAATTTTAGTCCATTGGGTTAAGCTCCAAAAGCCCCAACATCACATAGAATCAAGTTTTAAAAGACTTATCCAGTTGTGTGACCTATTGGCAAATGCACCAAGTCAGTTGTAAAACAACTGAATGTGGGTTATCGTATCCAGTGTGATTTCTCCATTCTTGGTTGAATGAATCCTTATTTTACTGTGCAAAACTCTTTCATCCAGCATACCTTCTAGATCTTGTGGAAGCCTCTAGCAAGAGTGTAATGGTTTGATTGGACCTTATGTTGAGACCAGCCTTCCAACTCAATTCAAACCAGTGAAGTAAGATGAGTTGTTAATTCAACATTAAACATAAATCAAACCACAAACTATTGAAAGAAAGCATAGTTAAATACCCAAGAAGTAGGAATATAGAGAATTATAATTGATTACATCAAACCTAGATACGAGAGAGTTCAACTACTCATAGAATATTGCAATACAACTTCAACAACATCTAGACATAAAATCTACAATAAAAGCATTTCTCTCATGCCTCACAGACCTATTGCTAATCTACTATTACATTTCTAACTTTCCATTCAATGCCTAAAATGAGAACATGAGGTCTTTATTTATAGAAAATTTTGGGCGGTGCTCAGCCATGGAGGTTTCCTTCCTTGGAGGGTTTTCTTTTTTCTTTGTTGCCTTTGTGGTTCAGCACCACCTTCTTGTGGCTCAGCCATGCACCGCCTTAGGTGCCAAGCGTCATTCTCTTTTGACCCAGCCATGCACCACCTTATAAGTGTTGAACACCATTTTGTTGTGGCTCAGCTATGCACCGTCTTAATTGTTGAACACAATTTTGTTGTGGCTCAGCTCCAAAAGTCACATTCTAGATCTTTCCTTAACCGCCTTACTAGAGCTCAGTTGTGGATTTTGGGACTCTGCTGCATCATCTTTAATTCTTTGAAAAATTGTTGCAAAATCATAAAAAAAATCATCAATTTCAAATTTTCTTCTTTTTTGTACCTCATTATATAATTATAAACTAAAATGAGTTGTTCATTTACAAAATATGACCAATTAAAGCATGATAAGTGTCAAAATATAAAAATTTATAGACACTTATCGTTGACCTCCTAGTTAAGGGTGTAATTTATCCAACAAGTACCTTGGTTCGAATCAATGTCATAACCATATGGATTTGGTTTGATAAAGCAATAATCTAGAATCTATTCAAGTTTGTAATAACAATATGTGCTTAAGTACTCTAGGAATAAACTACAAAATCAGCATACAAATAACAAAGACATGCTCTTGTTTTATAGAAAAATAATGTGTTGCTTCAACTTCCAAAGTGTTGGTTAGCCATGAGGTTTCCTCCCTATGTGAATTTTTTTCCATGCTTGAGGTTTCCTTCCTAAGTGGGTTTGTCTTCAGTCTCAACTGCTAATGTTGGACTTGCAGTGGAGATTTCTTCATGTGTGGCTCAACACCAAAATCGTTGCTCAACCGTCGGACCCATATTTTGAATGTTCATAAATCGCCTTATGTGGCTCAACGACAACTTTGGGGCTTAGCAACAACACGTAAAATTCCACTTTTTATAACTTCTTTACTCCTTATCCTTTAATTAAAGGCAAAATGGGTTGTTTTAATAAGATTTACATCAAATTCATACAAGATAAATGTTTAAATGATATGCAATTATAAGTAAACTAGAAACTTATCACCAAAATCTTCAAAATTCCTTCGTTTACTAATATTTTTTATTTTTTTGTTTTAGTTTTTAGGTATTTTCCTACATTTTAGGCATTTAGTTTACATACCAATACTCTTGAGAAAATTATGAAAATTTTTTAGGTGTTTTCTTATACCAAATTGGGATTTATCAAACTTTTACATCCTAGATATTTCATATTTTCATGTTCAAAATTTTTCATTTTTGTGTTTTTTTATATTTTACATAATGTTGTCAAATGTGTTTGATTTATGAAAATAATATTACTATAATTAGTACTACAAGAAAATGTTTCGTTAATAATCAATGTTAGTGATCAAGAGTTGTTAGTTACTATAGTAACCAATTTAGATATCAATTTATAAAATAGAAAATTATTGGTTACTAAAATAGTCATTATTATAAATAAAAAATTATAATTGATCGCTAAATTTGTTACTAATTAATTAGAAACTAATTTAAAAACTAATTTCTTTATGAGCAAAACCTTGACAACTAATTAATTATATCAAATATTTTGTTTAATGTAAATTTACATCTAGAGATGGCAAATAAACTCGTCCCCGTGGGTATTACCCGAACCCGTCCCCGTTTTGACGGGGAATCCCCGCATTGACTGGGTATGGGTATGGGTATGGGGAATCCCCGACTTTTTCAGTTGGGTATGGGGATGGGTATGGGGATGTACATATACC
>Ga0214545_1002063_pt1 | contig 38602 bp, 12 predicted proteins | sample CNSS4metaG_FD_160064 | JGI IMG/M metagenome (GOLD analysis project Ga0214545, IMG submission 160064) | Root nodule microbial communities from cowpea collected in UCLA plant growth center, Los Angeles, California, USA - CNSS4 | ecosystem: Host-associated > Plants > Roots > Nodule | place: USA...
GATAATTCAACATTTTCATCATATTCATACTATGACATACACAATGTATTCTTTAAATTTTAGCACATTAAAAATTACATAATACTTGTCTTTTTCAGTTATACAAGAATTTGAAATGTTAATGCAATAGTTCATAAAAGAAGTAATTAATATACACAAGTGCAAGTTCTTTTTTTTTTTTTAATTTTATGCGGGCTTGCGGGCCGGCCCGCGTGGGCTAGCCCGTGCCGGTCGCGGGCCTATGCAGGTCGAGCCCGCGTGGGCCTGTGGGCTCATTATCCTGGCCCGCCCCACGTTTTTTCTGCGGGCCCGCGGGCCAGGTCCTAATTGCCATTCCTAGTTCTAACCAAAATTTGATTGACTTTTGTCAAGTCGACACTAACGTAATTCAGCTGAGTTGGTTCCAACCAAAATTTAACCGAATCAGCCTCAACCGAAATTTGACTGAATTCGATCGAATCGGATATGATGATACAACTTTTAGAAAATTTAATTTATTTTTTTTAAATGGATTATGAATTTTAAACTTTATCCAAATATTTTGATCGAATTTTGAAAAAATTCAAATTAGTTATGCATAAAAAAAATGTTTTATTTATAAAATATGATTCAATTATTTAGATCTAAAATGATCTAGATTAAATCTTTAAAAATTCAATCTACCAGCAACTTTACAATTCATAATGTATTTAACAAAATTACATTTTGAAAGATATTTCTTGATCAGAAAATATGTTTGAGACTGGATTCCAAAAATGTATTTTGGATTGTGCACTAGGATTTCCAAATTATATAATTCAAAATATATTTTAAAACTATACATTTTCAAAATATACATTCCAACAAGTATTTTCAAATTTAGAAATATATTCTAAAATATGCATTTTCTCACGCAATCGGGTGCATGAAATAAAAGGATAACTACAAAAAGCGATTATCGATAAATGAAATGACACAGATTGGTTGAGAGTTGAACTGAACATCATAACATGATTAATTAAAGAACAGATTCATGAACTGGTTAACTTGTTTTTTTAATTTTAAAAATATTTAAATTTTTTATATATATATATATATATATATATATATATATATATATATATATATATATATGATATTTAATCATATAAAAAAATTAAAAATTAAAAATAATTAATTATAATTAATAATTAATAATTAATTTATAAATATAAGTAAATCAAATTATAATATTACCAAATTATAATATTATGGTCTAAATATTGATTTGATTCTAATTTTTGTTCAATTTTTTAAATTTTGTTCACATGTTAAGGTTAGTGTTAAGATCGGTTTTTATATTTAATATGGTTATGATTTTGGTTATTTTTATTCAATTCAATACTTTTTTAAAGAAAAAAATTGAACAATATTATTTCTTTTCAAATTGAGACCAAATTTAATTTTTTGTATAAATGTTATACTGATATTTTCATTAAAATTCACACTTTTGTTAAATATTTTCATTAAAATCAAAATTAAAAATCTAATTTTAGCTAACACCGTGTAAATTGTTAGAGATTTTGACCCGTGACAGTCACTTGTCAAGTTTTTTTATAGTTATTTATTTATTTTATTTTAAAAATATCATGTGCAAATCTGTCATGGTTAGATTTTTATATAGTTATGATATTTGTTATTTTTGTTTAATTCAGTTCATTTTAAAAAAAATGAGCAATCTTATCTCTCAAAATTGAGACAAAATTTAATTTAACTTTTTTTATAAATATTATACTGATATTTTCATTAAAATTCACATTTTTGTTAAATACTTTTAATTTAGAGTTAAAAATTATTTAAAATTAAAATGAAATTTTTTAAAGTAAGAATAACACTATTAGTTTAAAATTTTAACAAGTTAAAATTAAATAAAGAAATATAATCGATTAATATAATATTATACAACATTTTTATGTGATTTTTAATATTTTGTTTGACTTTCCTCTTATAGTTTTAAATAAATGATTTTATTTCCCTACTTTTAAAATTGTTCCAATTTTAAACCAATTTTAACTGTCAATGAAAAATGTTTAACAAAAATGTGAATTTTAACAAAAATAGTAGTACAACATTTATATAAAAAATAAAATTAGTTTCAATTTGGAAAGAGATAAAATTGTTCAATTAAAAAAAAAGTGGAACTCAATTGAACAAAAAATAGTGAATATTAGAAGCAAATTGAATATAAAAATCTTACATTGACATGTGATACGATATTGACTTGATACGTGAATATTTTTTTTTAAAATTAAAAATTAAAAAAATCACAAAATGACATATGACAGTTACGGTTTATCATCTATTAATAATTTAAACGGTGTTAAGTAAAAAAATCAAGATTAAACAAGATTGATGAATGTTATAACCAAATTAAAAAAATATTTTAAAGAAATTGAAAAAACCGAACGAATGTTAAATTAAGTATTTAAACCTAATATTATTATATATTATATAAACAAATAATTTAAAAAATGATTTCAATTTCAATTTTAGTTTAGCAAAAATGAATTAACAAATTTAAATTTTCAACTTAGCCTCTCATTTGCGAGAAATCAAGCTAGACGTTGTTTCATCCTTAATTGTCTTAGAAGCAGTTGAAAATTTAAATATAAATATAAATCTCATATTGATTAAATATGAGAAAGTACAATACTGTATAAAAATAAAAACTTATAAATTTATTCCATTAAAATTTTAGATTGAAAATAATATTAATATCTTTTAATGTAAGTTGACATAAAAAAACTTATACATCACCTGAAGTGAACAATAGAAGAAAGCAAATACAAATAAATTTGAAGTTTGTGACTACCAAAATATAAACAAACAATAGGGTTAACAGAAGGGAAAACCAAAATGAGACACTAAATGCTTTTGCATGTTTATTCTCATCTTCTTTTTTTATAAAACCGACTTTTAGATCGAGAAATCAGAAAAAAATTAGGATTAGTTTTATAATTTTAAAAGTATATGAATTTAATTATTTTAACTATTTTTTAAAATTTATTTGATATTTAAAAACCGTTTCGTTACAGCATTTAAATTATTTTTCTCTTTTCCTATTTGGTATATTCTATTACCAGTGTATTAACAAATTTATTTTTTCACGTGAAGCAAATATTCGGATGAAAACTAAAAAAATTCTTCATATTTTTTATTGCATCATGCTCGTCACTAAAATGTCAACATGAAAGCCTCATATAATATTTGTTAGCTAGTCGTGAAATCAGTGAGTGATGTGATGCGTAACAGTTGATAGATATAGTAGCAGTTGGTGTAATTATTAAGCTTTATTATTTTCATTTTCTTAAGAATGAAGAAAGATATTTTCTAAAGAAAGAGATTTTTCAGAAAAAGCTTGTGCAAGACCAACTTTTACTAATTTTAAAGTAATGTTTTTATTTTCATCTAATTTTTTTTAATTAAAATTAATTTTTATTCTAAATAATATACTTTGATTTTTAAATTTAAAAATTAAATTGATATAATAAATTTAATTAATCTAATTAACATTTTTTATGTATAAAATGAGGTTTTAGACCGACACTTAAAATATTTTATTTATTTTTTAATTTTAAAATTAAAATATATAAAAAATATAATGTTAAGATAAATTCCAATGTAAAAATATAATTAATATAATAATATTTTGTCTATATGTCTTTGCGCTTTTAGTATGTTAGCTTTGTTAGTGAGTCTTTTTTTTTCTTTTTTTTCCTAAATTATCTTCTCCAAACTTAAGAAGAGGGAAACATTTATGTTGTATACCGTAATGTTGGTTTTCTATATTTATAACAATATATAAATGAATTTTTTTTATCCACATTTTAAAATATCAATTTCATTTTTTAAATATAATAATTTATTAAATTTTAAAAAATTGACCGTTATTTGTAATAAGCATTTTATAAAATTGGATATTTCTACTTTTTTTTTTTTCTATAATTATCAGTGATGATTTTTTTTTAAATCCTAAACCCTAAATCTTAAACACACAGATGTAATAGCGTCTGTGTTTACGCTTGATAAAATGAAATCTCGAAAATGAATACAAACAATGAGGACAAACCTTGTGTTGATTGTCTATATTAAGAAAAATAAAATTAAAATAAGTTGCAAGAAAATTTAAATATAACTTTGTTAATTTAATGTTACTTTTAAAATAAATTTAAAATTTTTACTTCCACAATATACGAGACATTCAATAAATAATTTATTAAAAATTTTACTCCAGTAGAAATTTAAATCCAATTAAAGAATAATATTGCTATTATATATGTTATAATAACCGTCGTCTAATAAAATGATTTTTATTAACATTTTTCCCCTTTTTTAATCAAACATATATATTTCATATTTTATTTTTTATCGACTTTTATTTCTGTTATTTTTCTTTCATTTTTATCAATTTCAAAGAGACTTGATTTGTGTATTCTCGTTACACATTTTTGTCATTTTTCTCGTTTACTTAAATAAGAATATTTTGTCTCAGAAAAAATATATCATAAAAATACTTTATGCAAAGTATATCTAAGCCCAAATAAAAAAAAGTCTATTACATAACTTTTAATGTCTTTAATAAGTTAAAAATCTCAACTACAACTATTAAACATCACTTCCTATACATTATTGAATGAACATCATCCAACATTCTAAAATCATTCACAAATATATGATTAACTCACCGATGTAACCCTTGCATCAATTTAATCAGGCAATTACAAATTTAACTTAACTCTTTAACATAATTCAACTATAATAACTGTGCTAAAATGTACTCGTAATCTATAATATATATCCTATGTATAATTCCGTTTCATTAGTTTTGTACTAAATTATAACATATCTCTTCATGTTTTTTATTTGAAATTGATATTTGATATTGTAATCATAAATTATAAAATTATATATATATATATATATATATATATATATATATATATTCTTTTTATTTATTTTTAATTCATTATTTAAATCATCTTTATATTATCATATTATTAAAAATAATCAAAATAGATTATTAAAGACGATGAAAATAGTAAATTAAAAATAAATAAAAACATGGAATAAAATATTATTATCTTTATAGATATTTGATGTAAGTATTTTTTTACTGACATTGCATGTGATTAAGTACCGCATCATTATTTTTCGATGAGAATAATAACATGTCGGTTAGTACAAGTTGCACGCATTTTGATGAGAGGAATTAATATCAGACAAAAAAACGGCTGGTTGATGCCAGGCATAATAAAGTCCTACTAAACTATAAAAAGAAATAATTCACATCAAAAATCAAACATGTGTTTTCTTTTATATAGTTTCTATTTAATTCATTAAAAAAAATTGATCTAGTATAAGTTAAACTTGAATAAATTATCTGTCAACATTAATTTATAATAAAATTTTAAATTATACTAAAGTGGATATGTTAAACTCAATCTAAGTCGCCTTATTGAATAATTATAATTAATATTTTTTGTTTATTTTTTATTTTGAAAGAAGAGAAAAGAAGTATAAAATGTGTAATATTAAGCAGAATGAGAAAAGGAGAGAAAATTTTTACAAAATATTTAACTATTTATATTTTATCTTTATTTTTGTATTTTCCCTTTTTTTTCCGAGAATATATATTTCATTCTCACTTTTTATTTATGTATTATTACACTGTTTATTTATTCATATCTCATATTTATTTCCTCCGTAAAAAGCCACTTTAATAATCTTATAAGAGCCGAGAAAACCAACAAAATTATGCAAATGGGTGGGACAAAAATTGAGTACATCAGTACTTATTGTTAGATGGAACGTGCAGTAGATAATAGAAAAACGATATTTTGGATGATATAAATAATATTTCTAAGTCAGATATGCCCCGAGAACGACATTTTTCTTTAAAAGAATTTATCGAATATTTTCTACATATCTAGTCTGCCAAATTTACGTGTCTTATAATTTTTTTACGTGTAGAGGAACATTTTGAATATTTTTACCATCCTTTATAATTTTAATTTAAGGTTTTTTATTCAAATCAATAATATATATATATATATATATATATATATATATATATATATATAATTTAAATAAAGTTTTAAGTTAATGAACTATTATAATTATTTTAATGTTCTTATTTTAATATATATCAACTTATCTTTGATTAGAATTATTTTTCTTTCATAACGAGATATAATTCTTCGTATCACACACACAATAATTTTACATCATTTCACTATTAAATCAAAAATAAAATTTTGTTACGAAATTATATTTTTTCAATTATTTAATTGAGTAAGATTTTGATTAGAGACTCATGTTCTTATTACACTCAACAATCATACATTATCAAATCGAGATTAAAAATAATTTAAATATCTCTTATATCGTTTAAAAGTTGAACAATACTTTAAAAATATGATAATTAGTTATATATTTCTCGATTCAAAACGATAATTAAAAATTAAAAATAAATGAGAATAACGTCTTCGTTAAAAAATGGTAGTTAGAAAGAAACATAGAATATACATTAACCAGTTTTTTTTTTTTTTTTTTTTTTTTTTTTTTTTTTTTTTTTTTTTTTTTTTTTTTTTTTTTTTTTTTTACGTTCTTTTGAAGCATGCGACGACGAGTAGACACATCTCAAGGACAAAGCAGAGCGTCCTAATTGTGATGACATACTAACATGCATCACAAAATATAAAAAATGCAGTCTTTTCAAGAGAATGTGTGTTTATAGTTTTTAAAGTTGGCTCTCATTTTTATTTCGGACTTAAGTATAATCATTTATACTTCTTATGATTGATTTCAATTCAGAACATGTTCTAACTTATGGGTCAACCCAGTTGCATATTTTCATATTTGCAACTTTTTTATATACTCTGGACATTAATTATACAACAAAGATAATAATAACTTCAATTCTCACGGATCAAGCTTCAGTTGTTGAATTTTCAAGTATATCAGATAATAATATTTTAACCTATTTTAATTTATTATTTTGATATTTTTTAATTATTTATTTTATTTATTGTTTTAATAATATGATGTGATGATTTAAAAATAATTAAAATGTTGAATAAAAATAAATAAAAAGTAGTTAAAATATCATTATCTATTTCAATAATAACAAATAAAGTTTGAATGTTTAATTATAAAATATTTTATTGGTAAAGTGATATGATCGTATTTTATTCTAAGCAAACATACTTTATTTTAATTTTTGTATTTAAAAATAATGGAAAGCCAACCATTCCCAACTGCCTCAAAACACATAAAATAGTTGTTTACTTCGAATATTTTCTTTATTAATAATAGTGTTTCCGGAGAAGCCACGCGAAGCTCGAGTTTGTGTATCCAAGCATACGAGGATATGTGACATAGAAAAATACATTTTGTCTGTTCAAATTTTATTTTTAGGAAAAAAAATCTCTATCTTTTGTTTACGTTTGCTTTCGCATTAGAAAAATACGTTATGAACCTTCCTAAAAGCATATTTTTTCGGGTACAGTTTAAATATTACATATATTTTTGGTACATTATTAAATTATGTTTTACTTTAAATTTCTAAATATAACCTGTACAAATTTGATAAAAAAAAAATGGAAGAGTGGAATCTAAACTAAAAGGATATCGAGATATTAAAAACATGTGTCTCAGGTTAATACACGTAATAAAACATTTTTATAAAGAATAATGTATTTGTAATACTAAATGTTACAAAAATATCTAAAAAAATCAAGAAAGTTGTGAATAAATTTATATTTATAATACTGACAAAATTCAAAATGGTTTACGAATAAAGAGAAAATTTACGAGAAAAAGGTGAGGTTAGTGGTGCACTACTTATATCATACACCGGTAAATTGATTACTATATATTTCTTACTTTTTTATAAAATAATTTTTTTTAGTTGTGCTTACCATAATACGGTAATATTTATCGAACATGAAAAACAATTACTTTTAGGTTTCATCACATCTCATAAATATCGAAAGTTGTATTTGCTGTGCTTCCGTCCTCTCCATGAAGTATTTTTCTTTTTCCTATTTAAACCAACAGTTGTTGAAAAATAGAATACACGAAAAAAGAGAGTATAAAAACAGCGGAGAGAAAAAAAGAAAAAGAGAAAAAAAGAGGAAGATATCTTCTTTATTTTCGTGCCTGAGATGTCATGTCACCATACGTATTCTCGCAAGAAACCTTATTCTATTGGGAAAATAAATAGACATAGATTAGTGTGCGAGGAAAATGAATATAAAGATGAAAAAGAGCAACTGAATTTCCTTTTCGGAAAACGCAAGGGTTGTTTTCAATTGGATTCTTATTTTTATACGATAAACACTAAATCAGACTGTTCTGGTTCTCAGTGCAATTCACTGACACGTTACCGAAACGTCAAAATCGCCGCCGTCGACACAGTAGCGAGTGACCGACCACGCCGGCGTGACACCAACGCCACTCACTTGTTCGTTCTTTAGTTCCCTCACTCAGCGATGCCTCCACAAGACCACCACCAGCCGCTGTTAGCGGAGGAGCAGGAAGAGACCGCGTACGATTCCGCGGACAAGGTCGTGGTGGTCGGAATCGACGAGCAGGACGGCGACGTGGAGGCGCCGCCGTTCTCATGGCGGAAGCTGTGGCTGTTCACGGGGCCCGGGTTTCTGATGAGCATCGCGTTTCTGGATCCCGGGAATCTGGAGGGGGATCTTCAGTCTGGAGCCATTGCTGGGTACTCGCTCTTGTGGCTCCTCATGTGGGCCACTGCTATGGGCCTCATTATCCAGCTTCTCTCGGCCCGTCTTGGCGTCGCCACTGGGAGACACTTAGCTGAACTGTGCAGGGAAGAGTATCCTGCATGGGCTAGGATTGTGCTCTGGCTTATGACTGAAATCGCTCTTATTGGCTCTGACATTCAAGAGGTTATTGGGAGCGCTATTGCTATCAGGATTCTCAGTAACGGCGTCGTTCCCCTTTGGGCTGGGGTCGTCGTTACAGCTTTAGATTGGTACCTAACCTTTTTCTCCCTTTCTTTCTTAAACCATATCTAGATATTTCAAATTGAGCAATTGGTTAATTAATTAGCTTCTCTTTAATTGTCTTTTTTCTTTTTTTTTAACAGTTTCATTTTTCTCTTTCTTGAGAACTATGGTGTGAGGAAACTGGAGGCGTTTTTCGCTGTTCTGATTGCTGTAATGGCTCTCTCGTTTGCGTGGATGTTTGGTGAAGCAAAGCCCAACGGTGTTGATGTTCTTGTTGGTAAGTTTGTTTTGGTTTTTACTTTCAACTATTCACTCTCTCCCTGTACTCATCCATGTTTTTAATTTTTAGTCTCCATAAAAAAACTGTATTTTTTAGTTTCTATACAGCTTTTGTAGTGGTTTTACACTGCTTCAAATTCTTTTTTAATGCTGGCGTCGAGGACCAAAATTAACTTTTATGTACGAGTAGGGATTAAAGCTTACAACTTAAAACGAAGATATCATATGAACCAAATTTATTGTTTCGTTTTGTTTAGTTGATTTGGGCGTGTGGAATTTTACTTTGTCTTAGAGTAAATTCTTATGTGTGCTCTGCCGACATATCTGATTAATACTTCAATCTTATATTTGTAGGTATTTTGGTTCCTAAACTTAGCTCCAGAACTATACAACAAGCTGTTGGAGTTGTGGGTTGCATTATTATGCCTCACAATGTGTTTTTGCATTCTGCGCTTGTTCAATCAAGGCAGGTTGATCCCAGCAAGAAAGGGCGTGTTCAGGAAGCTCTTAATTATTACTCGATAGAGTCCACCATCGCCCTTGTGGTGTCCTTTGTGATTAATATATTTGTTACAACTGTGTTTGCCAAGGGCTTTTATGGTACTGAGATAGCAAACAACATTGGTCTTGTAAACGCAGGTCAGTACCTTCAGGAGAAGTACGGGGGTGGACTTTTCCCAATCCTGTATATATGGGGTATTGGGTTGTTAGCAGCCGGACAGAGCAGCACAATTACTGGTACATATGCTGGACAATTTATCATGGGGGGGTTTCTGAATTTAAGGTTGAAAAAGTGGGTGAGGGCATTGATTACTCGAAGTTTTGCAATTATCCCAACAATGATAGTTGCTCTTATATTCGATACCTCGGAGGAGTCATTAGATGTTCTGAATGAATGGCTTAATGTTCTCCAATCAGTTCAAATCCCATTTGCACTCATTCCCTTGCTTTGCTTGGTGTCCAAAGAACAGATAATGGGCAGTTTCAAAATTGGTCCTGTCCTCAAGGTATATATACTATCACTTTCTCTGCATTTTTGTCAGACTTTGCCCGTTGTCAGTGTATTTATGTGATAGAAGACTTTGAAATCTCAGATTATTTCATTTGATATGAAATTGCCATCTTTATCTTCCTTTATGGGTCATCAATTAAATGAAACTAGGAAGAGATAATTCGGAAATGTCCCAGGGTAGACCTTTATGTCTTGCTATTCTGGCAAGAGATAATTCAGAATCGACTTAAGGCGTACCTGATTTCTCCTACAATTCAAAATTAGATTTTGAGAAGGAAAACAGGTAGCTTGATTTTACTGTCCTGTCTTGAGAGTTGAAAGCAGGTGAGATAGTGGCGTGTCCATTATCTGGTTTCACAAATTATTCACCCTAGGACCTTTATCTTCTTAACAACTATTCCAAAGCCATAGATTCTTCTATTCTTATCTGTGTATATTATTATATTAGCATCATGAGATTATATTTTCATAGTTTTTCCAATTTGACCATGGGCACATGTTAAGAAGACAAAAATAGAAAGTTTTTATTAAAAATGTAAAACATTTACTATATTAAAAACATAAAAGTCATTTGATACATGTTTTTTTTTAAGTAATTATAAGAATACGAATTTTGTAGGGTGTATTTAGTGCTTCCTGCCCATGGGCTCAAAACTGTATTTTCAATATCCTATATCGTGCAGTTTATTTTGCTGCAGTTGGGGAGTATGTGAAACTGCATTGTCTTGAAACGTCAAGAAAATGACATATGTAGATATATGTGATAAAATAAAATAATGTCCATCAATGAGATTTTTGATAATTTCTCTACCTAGTTTAACAAAGCGACTTACGCTTTCTGGAGTCAGTAGTTTCAAGCATTCCTTTTCTTGTACCCCTACCTGTCCTTTTTTCCTTTATAAATTTCTTCTGGTGCGTAGGTGCTCCTTAATACTATTTATGTTGGACATGCTAAAACAGTGTTGTTTATATGATGCTTCGACTTTCTGTCAAGGTGTTCTTCAATTTTAGTTTCTGTGGACATTGGTCGTATTTAGACCAACACCCTTTGCCCGATTTTATGCTTTGTTCTCTTGAATTAATTGTGTTATAGTCATGAATCATTATTGTCTTACGATGATATGAATGCAGATTATTTCCTGGCTTGTGGCTGCTCTGGTGATAGTGATAAACGGGTATCTTTTGGTGGAATTCTTCTCCTCTGAAGTGAATGGAGCAGTGTTTGCCACTATAGTGTTTGTATTAACAGCTGCATATGTTGCATTTGTACTTTACCTTATTTCACGAGCCATTACCTATACACCGTGGCAAAGTTTAACCGGATCCAAGACAGTTGCTTCCACAGAGAATTAAGCAAATCGTTCAAGTTTCTTAAAACCATGGAGTAGGAAATGCTTTACCGGTGACGGGTTTCACCAGTAATTTTCTTCTATTCTTTTAGGCTCCCTCGTGCTTGTTATTTGTAAAAGAAGTTACAACTGGATGCACGGGGCACAGGAACCTTGGTTGTCATACTTCAACAAAAGAAAACAAGTCAGAGTTTATGTATCTGTAATTCTGTCAGAATTCTATGTATAAATGCAGCTGTAAGCATACCTTGGATGTTGAGATAATGTAGTTGAGACAGCTTTTAGAACTTTGATGTTCATGCAAATGGTTCGCTTTATTGTTCACTCTGGCTGGCCCTGGCCACTCGATTGGAATATGATGATGTATATACCCTCGATATGATGCCACTTCCCCTCTTAAGTCCATGCCAATTGCAGCAATAACATTTCTTTCAAATTATAGGCAAGAAAAAAAGGCAACCCAAAGGAAACTGTCTTACAATAATTTGGATTTTCTTCTAAGATTTTTCTGCAGTCTCTTTCCTTTGTTTTCAAAATATACTTATGATTGAGAATCTTGATTCGTCCTCACATACTTAAACGGATATACATTCATCTGTGACAGAGTAAACAATGTTTGTGACATTGATATTTTTCATGCACTCTTACATCTGAAGTCATCCAACAATATTAACAAACATCCCAATCAAATATTCAAAAACCCATGCTTTTCCCATAATTGTAGCTCACATTTTAAAATCACTGTACTTTTTATACCTCTTCTATCTCCTACAACTAGTATTATTAATAATATTTTACTTTTAATTACATCTATTTTAGAAATTCATATTTAATCACATATCATATTATTTTAAATATGAAATATCTTCTGGAGAGACTTTTATAAAATTAACATAAATAAGTTTCACAAAAGGGTGATAATTAATGTAACATTTCGACAATTACATAAATACTTGCTATTTAATTAAAAATTAAGAGTATTTATTTGTTATTTAATAAAAAATAATAGTATTTAATTGTTATTTAATTAACAAGTAAGAGTATTTAATTATTATTAATTAAAAAGTATTATATTAAGAATTCTATTTATATATAATTATCTATTTAATATCTTTTAAGAATATTCATTTTTATGTGTAAACATTATTATTGAACATGTGTTGTTTCTACTTGTTTTGAATGTGCATACGAAAAAATAAACAAAAATAAGAATAAGTATGATATTTGTAAGCCTCAAATATAAATCTTAATAAACTTAAAATATAATGCAAAGAATGATGTCTGAGATTTAAAATACAATTATGCGATTTAATTTATTTTAGAATTAAATATGTTTTTATCTTTAGAGTGAATTTAAAATTAGTTCTTTTTCAAAATTTTATATTAATTTAATCATTTATTTTTAAAAATATTTAAATTTAGTTATTTTTATCAAATTTTGTTAAGTTTATTTTGAGACATTTTATATTAAAGTTAATTCAAATATTATTTTCTCTCATCCCATAATATATCGATCTATACCTTTCTAAATATAAACATACATTAGTCTGATTTTAACTTATTGCAATGAAATCCAGGACCCTTTTCTAACCCACGTATTCTTAAACATTTTCAATAACCACTTAACATTGTGAAAATTAAAGTATGTCATATTTGTCGTTAAAGCATATTATATTATCTTTATCAATAATTCATACACACCATCTAAACAAGTAAAAAAATGTAAAATAATAATTTATAGAATACTATATATTTTTATTAAAAATATTCAATTTTGTTATTCTACAACCTTTAAACTTTCAAACTCAGTATCAAAATTTAAAAAATCTGGCACTTCGATCAATTTTTTTTTCCGACAACCATGTTTTTTTTTTGTTTTCTTAAAAAAGAGGTGATGGTGGTGACACAATTGGTAGAACAATCAAGCTGGGGGGTAACGAGAAATTAAATAAGCGAAAATGGATATTTTTGGTTTCGGGCGCAGCAAAGGATAGTTTGACTTTTCTCCTTTCTCCTTTGCGTAAATTGAGACTCTTTTTTCTCGGTGGAGTCTTTAGTCTTCAGTCTTCAGTTCCTGTTTGGTTTCGATCTACGCCATCGCTTGAAGCAGTTTGACTCATGGCTTTGCAACGGACGCAACTCATCGCCGTCGTGTTCCTTATTCTATCCCTGGCGCAGTGGGTTGTTGTCTACGGTGACTCCGGCAAAGTGTTACTCTTACCAAACGAGGGTTCTCCTCCTGCTATGATTCTTCCTCTACAACACTCTGTTCCCGATTCTTACGTCTCCGACTCTAGCCCCCGTCGTCAACTTCAGAGATCGCAGTCCCAACGCCACCCTAACGCTCGCATGAGGCTCCACGACGATCTCCTCCGGAACGGGTTCGTCTCTTTCGCTACAACGCTTCCTTTCCTCTCTCTCAAAATAGTTTCGCTCTTCTTTTGTAATTGTGTGTTTTGGAATATGGGATGATTAGGTACTACACGACGCGGCTTTGGATCGGTACTCCTCCGCAGAGGTTTGCTCTAATTGTTGATACAGGGAGCACTGTGACCTATGTCCCATGTTCTACTTGCCAACACTGTGGTAAACACCAGGTAGTGCTTCCGGATACTATTCTCACATATCTGGATCAATAAATTAATGTTTATTTTGATTGATTGTTAAATTTGTGTAAAAAAGGTGCTATTTGATTATGGGTTATGAAAATTATTGAGTGGCCAACTTGACGATCTACATCTAGTATGTTCCTTATTATAAGAACTGTCTTCACTTTTCAAGGCCTTAAGCCATATTTTAAGATGTTATCAAAGTCTATTCTAGATTGATTATTGAGTCACATTTATTTGTGCTCAAGATGTCTATTCTTAGGGTGAAGGGGGTTGTTGTTGGTCTGCATTGGTCCATGCTCTGGATGTCTAGTCCTAGGTGAGTGACCTAAAGGAGTGTGTGTTGAGTTCTCAAATTCTTGTAACGCTTGATCAGTTTTGTGGGAGTTGAGTGAGGTCCTAAGGTGAATTTATGATAAAAATACACATTGAATGGTTATATGATTTTTTTATACTTATACACTTCCGGGTGTGCTTTGTATATTTGTGAAAATAGAAAAATGGAGGACTCAAAATCAATAACTACCTCAGATACCAGATAAGTCTAGACTCCAGATACTGAATTTCATTCTCATTCCTCCTCCAATTTTCACTTCTACCAACTACCTACACTCCTTTAATGTTGCGTGGTGGACTGCTATGCCTCTGGCGCGTTCAGTTTGTTTCTGAATGCCATTTATTTCAACTTTAAAAAGATGTTAAAAGACTGGTTTTTGGTTAGAAATCGTAGTGCCTATCACGTGTATCTCACCTGATTTATCTGAAGTGGATTGGATTTGTGTCCCCAATTTATTTTAACAGGATCCAAAGTTCCAGCCAGAAGATTCAGAAACCTATCAACCTTTAAAATGCACATGGCAGTGCAACTGTGACGCAGACAGGAAGCAGTGCACGTATGAGAGACGGTATGCCGAAATGAGTACTAGCAGTGGGGTCCTTGGTGAGGATGTTGTATCCTTTGGAAATCAGAGTGAGCTTTCCCCTCAACGTGCTACTTTTGGCTGTGAAAATGATGAGACTGGGGATCTTTATACTCAGCATGCTGATGGAATCATGGGTTTGGGCCGTGGTGATCTAAGTATCATGGACCAACTGGTTGAGAAAAAAGTGATAAGTGATTCATTCTCACTGTGCTATGGTGGAATGGGTGTTGGTGGGGGTGCTATGGTTCTTGGTAGCATATCTCCCCCAGCTGACATGGTTTTTACACATTCAGATCCTGGTAGAAGGTGTGTGTCAAATTCCTTATTTTACAGATATGAAATGTCATGCATTTTCTTAACAAATGCATTTTATTAATCTCACACATTTACTCTAGTTTTGGGATGCCAACAGTCCATATTACAATATAAATTTGAAGGAGGTACATGTTGCGGGTAAGCGACTGAATTTGAACCCAAAGGTTTTTGATGGGAAGCATGGAACTGTCTTGGATAGTGGCACGACTTATGCATACCTTCCAGAATCAGCATTTATTGCACTTAAACATGCTGTAAGTTCTTTCTCATAAATACTACTGTATAAGTGCTTTAGTTACAATTTTAATCTCACATATTTTCTGAAACCTTGACTTGTTTTCAAATCAGTGAGACTTGTCATTCCTGTGTTATGTGGTGAGGTAGAATATATAATTGTAAATGGAGCCATAAAGGTATTCTTTGTAAGAAACAATTTCAATTTTAAAGATTTCTGGGAAGGCCTTGAATACCCCCTATTGCACATATAGGAGGCACCTCTTAGAGCTGTTGTGGGTGAATCATCCCCATTATACAAATATTGCTGCAGATATATTCTTTTTTCATAATCATGATCCTGGTCTTCCCTTAGTTTTAAGTGACTTAAGTTATTTATTGGATTTTTTTTTTTTTAAATTTACTGAATATTTATGCAATGCACTTTGCCACTTTGGTAAAGCAACTTCGATGCTTTGATAAGAGCTTAACTTTTTCAGTATAAATTTAAAATTCATTGGATGGATGTTTGTTCTTTACTTGAATAGCAGTATATTTTTGCCGTACCGGTTATTGTTATTCTATGATATTTAAATAGAAGTTTAAAGATGCTTCAATTCTCATGTCATTTTCTCTTTTGGTTCTTTACTTTTGCAAATTCTCGTTCAGTTTTCTAATCAACATATGATGCAATATTAGCAGTCATTACTAGCTATTAGTTTTTGGAACAGCACTTAAGTGGCAATGCTTTAAGATTATTACTAATTATGCTTTATTTCAGTATTGTTTTATTTGGGATATTCTCCCTTAACAGCTCAGACATTTAGATAATTCAATCGGTTAGTGAAATGAATGTGCTATGTATTGTGGATTCCTGGAGAGTCCTTTTTAACCTCTCATCATCGTTATTTTGGTATCATAAATCAATTTTCCTGTTTGCTATATAAAATGAAGTATTCTGTATACCATATATTTTATATTTTATGACTGATGACTCAGATTATGTATTTATCTGATTGCAGATTATGAAGGAAACTCACTCGTTGAAGCAAATAAGTGGTCCAGATCCACGTTATAATGATATATGTTTTTCTGGTGCAGGAAGGTAAGTGGCACTTTTAAGTAGTGAGTGTACACACGGATGCTGCTTAATTAACGGTTTTGAGTTTACTTGTATTTCAGTGATGTCTCTGAACTCTCTAAAAGCTTTCCGGCAGTTGACATGGTATTTGAAAATGGTAACAAGTTGTCACTGTCACCTGAAAATTACCTGTTTCGGGTTAGTTGTGCAATAAAATCATTAATATCCTTAGTCGTTTTTCTTGGTTGATTACTTTTCTTATCCCTATTTTACTGTGCTTGTCTTTTATGAAGCATTTAAAAGTGCGAGGTGCATATTGTCTTGGGGTTTTTTCAAATGGCAATGATCCAACTACTCTTTTAGGAGGTATACCTTATTTAGTATGGGTAATTTCATGCCATTTCATACTTCCCTCACTTTTAAATATTATTTAGTGTGGGTTTGTCTTATACTTTAGTGATCATTCTTTTGTTTGTGTAGGTATTGTTGTTCGTAACACTCTTGTGTTGTATGATCGTGAGCATACAAAGATTGGTTTCTGGAAGACTAATTGTTCTGAGTTATGGGAAAGACTGCATGTCTCAGACGCACCCCCACCCGTGTCACCAAAATCTGAAGGAACAAATTTGACCGAAGCATTTGAGCCCTCTGTTGCTCCGTCCCCCTCCCCATCACAGTATAATTTAGAGCTAGGTATTATGAGCTGCTGTTTTTTGTTTTATTTTAAGAGATATGCTGAGAGACCATGTTCAAGCTTGGATAACATGTTATTCATTGATAAAAGATTTCACTGTTTTAGTTTATTTGTCTATTTTTCCGAAATTTCTGCCATCTTTTTGTGATTTATAGCTCACTGATGACTAATCTGTTTTCATCAACTTAAATGTGCAGGTGAACTCCAAATTGCTCAAATAATTATTGTAATTTCATTTAACGTCAGCTACATGGAAATGAAGCCTCACATTACGGAACTGACTGGACTCATTGCTAACGAGTTAGATGTTAATACTTCACAGGTAAGAAGATGGTCACTGAAGTGGAGAAAATTTGGTTGAATACTTGCATCTTTAATTATAGTTAATAGTTTTCATGCAGTATAAGATTTTAATTAACAATATTCATAATATAACTTTACTTTTAGTTAACGTGACAACTTTCCAAAATAGTGATAAAACAATACGCATTTTTTAGTAATTTTTCCCTGTTGATGTGTACTCTTACTTTATAATGACAACAAACATGCTGGAATGCTCACAGGTTCACTTATTGAATGTTTCTTCTCTTGGAAATGCTTCTCTCTCTAAATGGCTCATAACACCAAGGCCATATGCTGATTTCTTTACAAATGCCACCGCAATGGTAAGTAGACACTTGTGCATTTGCATTTTGGTAAAAACTGCCTGTTTGATTGTGATTTTCAATGTAACAGAGTATGATTGCCCGGCTTTCTGAGCATCGAATGCAAATTCCCGACTCACTCGGAAGTTATAAGTTACTTGATTGGAATGCCAAGCCTCCATTGAAACGGTAAATATTTTTCTTGAAAAAAGTCAAATAATTATCTTTCCTACCATCGTGTACTTGTGTTTGCATAACTTTTTATTATTCATAATGCATGCAATACTGAGGTACCTAGTTACTGATGCAGAGTGATTGGAAAGTCTAATTCCTTAATCTATTAAAATTCATGCTTAAGGTTATTTTCCTCATCTGATATTTGTAAGAACATATGCAGGCCTTTTCATACTTATAGATACCGATATTCATGTAGACTTAAATTTGGTTTTTGATTCTTGATAAATTACCAAGTTTTGTTTTTGGTTCCTAATAATTTGTTTTAACTTTTTCATCCCATTTTATTGTTACAGAGCCATCTAAGCAATTTTAGGCATAAAAACAAAGTAATAAATTCATTTGGGACAAAAAGGTTAACAATACTGGGGACCTAAAACAAAGTTTGATAATTTCTTGGATCTAAAAATATATTTAAGGCATTCATGTATTTATATAACTATTCTACATAAGTGTGTGCATTTGTAGAGCTTATTAGGTGAAAATGAAAGGGAGCTAATCTTGCTTGACAAAACATTACAAAGATTAAATTTGAATACAACCATTATTAAATATCTATATATGATTGTATAGTTATTAAAGTATTTCATTAACAAATTGAGTTGTGCGATTAAGTTGGACTTGAGTAGCTATTGATACATATCATAGATGAATTTCAAATGACATTGGATCTTATGATTGAGGGATGATTCAGCCCAATTCCGTATCATCTATACAATCACATGATTGAACAACAATTCATTGTTTTATCATAACTTCTTTTTCACCAATTCTTATCAAAGAGATTGAAGATTCATATAAGCTTAAATTGTTAGATAAAAGGGAATTGATGCAGCAACTTTTGAACTTATCCTATGTGATTATTCTACTACTGTATTTGTTACTCACTTGTTCAATGCTTGCACTTTAGTTGACTGTTTCCTTCTTCAAATATAGAGGCTTCATAAACTTAATTAACTTGTTTTAAGAGACTTATGGCTAAGCTGTTTTGTTTCTAGTTTAATATTAGTACATTGAACGCTATTTATGGTGTATATGATTTTAGAGTTATTTTTCATAGTCTCTAAATCATATAATTCAATTTATGACTGACTTCGAGAGTTGCTGAAGATTAGGTTTCATCATTTTTCATGTTCTCGCATACTATGCTCCTTGTGTAGATGTGGGTGCAGTATATTGAATCCTTATACTTTTCCCTTTACTGCGTAGAAGCCTGTGGCATGTTTTCTGCCTTAGTGAATAGTTCAATGGTAGAATGAAGTGTAATTATCTGGAAATATTAATTTAAGATTAATTCTATTCAGAACCATAAAATTTTAATACTTCACTTCTATTTTTACCTGTTTGTCATGCAAATATATTGTCATAAGGAAACTTTTGGGATAAGTGGGAAACCAACCTCTGTTCTTTTCAAATTTTAGACATCTCATCCTATTTAACCTTAAATTTTGCATGGTTGTTGATTGAAAATTCTGTTTCTTATTTGACGTACATAGATTAGGTATTTTTCTATAACCATTAAACACATTTTTCTGAAATTATGCAGGACTTGGTGGCAGCAATATTATTTGGTTGTGGCTTTAGCTGTTTTGCTTACATTGCTTCTAGGACTAGCAACCTTAGGAATATTTTTAATTTGGAAAAACAGACAGCAAACTGAGCACTCATACGAGCCAGTTGATGTAGCTGTTAGAGAGCAGGAACTTCAGCCACTATGAGCGTGTTTTGAACCACTATTGCTTAGTGGTTTGCCTGGTTAATGTGGCTGGCATATTCGAGTCCATCAATGAAAAAACAATTTATACAATCATATAGTATACAACCGATCAAGATTTTGCCTGTATATAAAGAATTCTTCATCTGCAAACACAATTGTGTTTATGATAAATGCAGTATAGCAGTGAGTCAAAGGGTGGTAGCTTTAGGTTTTAAACTAAAATTTCGTTATAGGGAGATGCTTATATATTTATTTAGTTATTACTTTTACTTTGTTATTATTCTTATTTTTATGTTCTCATCCTCTTCTTTCTTGTATCTCATTCTATTTACTAATTAATTAGTAATTAATAACCATAAGATTATATATGATGTGGTTATAATTGAAGGTAATGATGATGATAGGCACCCACATATAAACACCATTAGAAAAATGTGATTTAGCCACCGAAATAATTTAGTCGCAAAATGTGATTGAAATAGCCATCGATTCATGGTAGTCACCAATAGTCATTGATTCATGGTAGTCACCAATAGTCATCGATTTAACGACTGAATAAATGTACAATAACTTTTATTCATATAGTAATCGAAACAACGACTGACTATTTTTAGTTTCTAAATATTATGTTTTAGTTACCGATTTAGCGATCAAAATAAATTTTATTTTGTAAAATATATTTAATATGGTAATTAGTCATCAAATATTTTTGGTTGCTAATTATTATTTGATATGTAATGTTTTAGCCACCAATTTAGCGACCAAAATAAATTTTATTTTATAAAATATATTTAATATAATATTTAGCCACCAAATAATTTTGGTTGTTAAATATCATTATTTAACATGTAATGTTTTAGTGACTGATTTAACATGGAAACTAGTTGATAATTCAGTCAACAAAATCGATAATTATAACTTATTTAACTGTTTGATGAAAGTCTCCTTCAAGGTAAGTAAGTAGAGGAAGTGACAGAAAAAAAATGAACTTGGTGGCCTATCGGAAACGAGAAATCAACAAGAGACGGTAAGAAAACGTAAAAAAAGATAAGAAGACAAAACTTAAAAGATTTGGAAGAAGAGATCATTTGGTTGGTTTGATCATTATACTTCCAAATTTCTAATAATGGGAACACTGATGAAGCATTGATTGATTGATTGAAGAATAAACTATTAAGTAAATAAGGCAAATATATAGCACAATTTTAGGTAAATTGAAAACCACTAACACTTATTTTTAATTTAGATGGGATATTAGTAAATATTTGAACCAACGGTTAATAGGTTTTTATTTTGTTACTTTTTAGAGTTATAAAATTGTATATAAATTTATCCTTTTATTTGTTCAATTTTTCAATAATAAAAAAAAAATCATTTTCTGCATTTTCAATGTAGTATTACAATAATATATTTTCTTTTTTAGTACATCGATATTATTTTTCTTCTCTCAATTGGTGAACCTTATTTTATTCTTCTATGACTTTTATGATGCTTCCTACCCTTTCACCATTCTTTCCAATGACTACTCTCTTTTTTCTCGACATTTAACTCCAGATAACTAAAGAATAAAGTTTCAACCAGAAAAAAAAAATGTATCAAATTCAAAACAGACAAACAACAATTTTTCAAGAGTCAAGCCACTTCTAATATTGTTAATTATTATAGTAATTAGAGTATAAGTTAATTTGGAGTTGAACCATTTGTGCACACTGCTTTATAAAGAGATTCTTTACACTATTATTTTGATTATAAATGTCAATCAAAATAACTTAGTATTTAACTATTTCTGAGTTTAAAATTTGAGTTTAACAGTGAATAAATATCTCAACATTTAACAACATAAAGTCCATGGTCATTTCATTTGTGTGTTGATATCTGAAACCGAAACCATCATAATTTAAGTAAAAAAAGTTTAGAGGAATTTTTTTTCACATCTCACGGTTGCCTTTGGTGGCTAAAAAGTAAATTCGTTGAGTGCGATTTTGGCATTGAACGTTTCGTCCCAGTGAAGGAAACTCAGAAAGGAAAAAATGTGAGTTTCAATATATCTGTGCTTAAAGAAAAACACGTAGAACACTCTTTCAGTCTTCACCATAGCTGAAAAAGAAAATAGCAGAGAAATTTTCCATATGACACGAGAAAAACACGTGACAGGGAAAGCTGCACTGTGCATGATTTTAATTCTCGTAAGCCATGTCTACACGTGGAAGTAAAATCAGAAGCTGCAGTAGCCACCAAAAGAGACTTCTATACTAATAATAAGGCCTTTTGTGGTCACTGCAATTTTCTGTGGCACGCGACAAGTAGATAAAAGCACGAAGATTTGTCAATTATCAACGATATGAATGACCCGAGAAGATCTCAGAATTTGGGTGGCAAAATCTGTAGAACTTTTTAGGGTTTCATCAGATTTGGTTCACTTGAATTGGAAGGAAGAGAAATTAAGACCTAGTATTACTGAATGTGCAAGCTGGCGCCTGTAAAGTTAGTTGAAGCTTAATTGCAGATCATAAAAATTGGTCTTTATATGATAAAAAGTTAGGTCTACCGTCTACTCGAAGAAAACAAGAACAAATTGTGGAATAAAGTTAGATCTGGGCTAATGGAAAAGAGAGCACTGAATTTCATTAAGTATCATCTTCAACATTCATAACTTGTTGCCAATACTTTTAGTTGATCCAATACCACTCATTAAATAAGCTAGTTGTTTTGTTTTCGAATGATATGAAGATGGACAAATAATATAGCTTGAAAACTAAGCATTGATTTTTTAATCTAAGTGATTAAGAATTTTTCAAATTTTTGAGAATGAGATTAAAAAATTATGTTTCTTAATTTTTTTTATTTAATTATGTTTTGAGTCCTTAATAAATTTAAAACATTTTAATTGAGTTCATAATCAATTTACATGGTTTGTTGAATCCTTACAATTTTAAGATTTTTCAAATGAATATTAAATCTTTTTGTTAACTCTGTTACTTGAAAATTATCTTATACGATCACTTTTTTAAATGTTGTCACATAATATTTTATTGTAAAAAATTATGATAGCCAAAAATTTTTCTAAATATTTATTGTCACATTATAAAATAACATAAATATTTAACCATAGAAAGTTCATTGAAAAGTTTTAAAATATTAAGAATTCAATAAATTATAACAATTTATTAGAAACTCAATCAAAATTCTTAAATTTATAAGAAATTCAAAACATAATTAAGTTCTTTTTTTATTTATTGTCTCCAATATTATATTTTCATCAATAACTTTCATTAAGTTTTGTACGAAAACATTTGTATGAATAAGGTGACAATTTAAGTTTTCAACAAAAATAAAGATAAATAATTAATTAAGTATAGTATATTGATAATTTTTTATAATAATAAAAAATTATAGTGTTAGCATACAAATTTTAATTTTATTGATTTTGTTTAAATTTATTAATGATTAAAGCAATTGAATATCTATTTAGTCTTCAATAATTATAATGTGTGTTGATTATATAAAAAATTAAGATTAGTATATGTTTATTAACTTTAATTTTTTTTTTCTTTAATTAACACACGTTACGATTTTAAAAAATAAAATATGTGTTGTTATTCTTAGGAGTTACAATAATGAAAATCCATGATTCCGAAAAATTGTGACTGAATATGAAATTTATTTCTCTCCAATCGCTTTGTAATGTTTAAACATGTTAATATTTCAAATTAAATGTTACACATTGTGCAATTTATAAAGTCACATAATTACTATTGTGACACATTGCATATGATGATATTTAATGGGGTCATCAGTTATTCTTCTAAATACATAAAATTAATAAATCTTTCAATAAATTCTTTTGCTGTAACCTTATCAAGTACATCTTGTTTTACCTACAATGTTATTATTACATGTACCAACTTCAATACTAAAATATCTTAAATATTTTCTCTTTTTTGAGGACAGTTATATTAGTACATATAAAAAATGATGTGTATATTATTGAGAAATTGAGTTTAGAAGGAAACATACAAATATATTATTGTAGAGAATACTATTTTCACTGGATTTCGTTCTCTTACCCTAAAATTTGTGTCAAAGTTTCAATTTTTTTTAGAACCAACTTTTTTATTCGGTCTTCGTATTCATATAATGTGAAATTCGAGTTCAATTCCTTAACGAGGTCTCAGCAAGTGAGGAATGAATGAAACAATATATAACAACTATGTAATTGAACTTAAATGAAAAATGGTTTTAAATATTTAATATACAACAAAAAATTAATAACAACTCAATTAAATATACTCAAATTTATCAAAACTTAAAAATTAAATAAACAATTAGCTTTCTAAGAAATGAATAACAATAAAATTCCAATTCTAACATTCTATATGGATCGATGAATAAATGGTATAAAGCGATAATTCTAAATTAGCATAATAATTCTGAATGATAATTGTAAAATGTTAATCATATTTAAATTGTTAAAATTATATTTAAATGTACGTTTTTACATAGTCACACGACTGTTAATTATTAATATATAGTTGAATAAATAGCAGATTTATAGTATCATTAATTCTTTCGGAGATGTGAATTAAACATGTAAATAATTATGAAGTATTTTCTTTTTACTTGTAAAAAGAATCCTGTACTTTATAGGAGAAATCAATTTAAACTAACATAAATTACTTTATATATATATATATATATATATATATATATATATATATATATATATATATATTTTATATATATATATACCTTTTATTGCATAAATTTATATCAACATCTTCTGTAACATTGAAAATGAATAATATATTTATAAGGTATATAATACTATATCAATAAAATAAAAATCAACAATGTATATGAAACCCAAAATCACCCTTGAAATAATCATAGCTGTAAACAATGCATGACTGCATGCTACCGTTTACAATACGTGAGATGAAATTTAAAACTATAATACTGTGATTCTTAGCATAATTCGTTGTTAAACCAGGAATAGAAAGTTTACCAGAAAATCAAATAAAATAAAAATAAAAATAGAAAGACGTTAAAGTGTCGGTGCCAACCCCTCCAAGCAAGCAATCCCAAGATAAAAAACACAACAAAAACAAGACAAGGATCCAAAGAATACAAAAATAAAAGTTATGTCAAACAGCATCATCAATTATATTTATTTATATATATAAAAAGTAACAAGAAATCGAAGAAAACAATAGCAAATAAATTTAATGTTGGCCCCGACAGGGCCAAAAAAAGACAATAAATGGTACAATAATAATATGTAACAACTGCCATGAAGTCTCAGCCTCTTCTCTAGAAAATCAAAACAAGAGTAGCCCAGCTCAATGCTAAGAATCCTACCACCTTCTTCAAGCACCTCATGCTTTCAGCTCCACTCTGCAATTTACAAACCGTGAAAACTTCAGATGCCAATTCAGAACATTAACATTTTGCTACAGTAGTAACCTCCTTTGTGACCCAAACATGAACACATAATCAATAAATACCACGACCAAAAACATGCTACATTATTCCGACAGCGACTGAACTCTTTGATTTTATTAACAATTCATGACTTCGTATAACTTGCCGAGTTCACACACAAGATATGAGTATGATTGAAGTCAACAAAAGAAAAACAACAGAAGTTAGAAGTGAACAAAGCATATCAATGTCTCATCTCGCTCTGCAGAGCAGATCTGAACTGCATTTGTAAAATGCAGATCTGATCTAAATTGCAGAAATAGTGAAAGTTAAACCTATAACTGTACACACACAAAACTTAGCAGTGAAAGTTTGAAGCCTAACACAAGGATGAGGGTCAAACCAAAGACAAAACAAGACTAATCTTAAGTGTAAAAATTTTAAGAATTGACATTTATTTATGAATTGTCTAATAATTGCTGCACATTCGAATTATTTATAGTTATATGCATTGTTTTGTAAAAAAAGTCTGCATTTATACGTATATTGTTTTCATAGTGAATGTTAATTAGTTTTTGTTTTAACGCAATACGTACCACGTCCTCAGACGAGACTGGACCAGGAGACAGAGCATCCTGGCTGGATACCGGAGCTCCGATAGGCGGAGAGGGAGGTCCGAGCAATGTTGGCGACGGTGCGGGTGCAGTGTGCTTCTTACTCTTCTTGGTCGTCTTCTTCGACTTCGGAGCCGGAGCGGGAACCTCAGCACTCGGTGCTACCACGGGTGCAGAAACTGTCGGTGCCAGTGCAGGGGGAGAGCTCGCGGGAACAGCTACAGGTGCAGAACTTACAGGAACTGGCGCCGGCGGCGAGCTCACTGGGGTCACAGCAGGAGGTATGGCTGTCGGAGGCTTAGCTGCTGGAGGTGTGGCTGTCGGAGGCTTAGCTGCTGGAGGTGTTGCAGTAGGAGGTGTGGCTACTGGAGGTGTGGCAGCAGGAGGTGTGGCTACTGGAGGTGTGGCAGCAGGAGGTGTGGCAGCCGGAGGTGTGGCTGCAGGAGGTGTGGCTGCTGGAGGTGTGGCAGCAGGAGGTGTTGCTGCAGGAGGTGTGGCTGCTGGAGGTGTTGCTGCTGGAGGGGTGGCTGCAGGAGGTGTTGCTGCCGGGGGTGTGGCGGCAGGGGGGGTGGTCGCTGGAGCTGGTGCGGTGGTTTTAGACGGAGGCGAAGCAGTGGGAGATGATGCGGGGGTAGCGGTTGCAGCATTGGGGGAGGAAGATGGTGGAGATGACGTGGGAGAAGCAACCGGCGCCGGTGATGTAGGCTTAGAAGGGGTAGTGACTGGGGATGCAGCGGGAGTGGTGGTGGCGGCAGGAGGGGTCGTGGTGGGCGCCGCCGATGGAGACTGGCCTCCGACGGCTGCGACGACAACGGCGATGAGTGCGAGAGAGAGGAAGCTTTTCCGATCCATTTGAGAAGGAGAGTTAGATGGGGACACAGTGAGAAGTGTGGGAGAAGGTTTATAAATAGATGATAGGACAATGGTGACAGAGGAGGAGGGTGGTGGTGGTGTGGGGAAGTGGGTCTCACTGAGATGGGCCCCCACTAGCCGTTGGATCAACAATTTTAGGGGTTAGGGTTCAGAAGCTTCACATTTGGGGGCCCACCCAAATAAGTTTTTCCTCTTGTGTTTCCATTCTTCCAGTCTGGACCTGTCCTACTATTAGCCACGACCGTTAACACCAATGGGGTTGGGTATAATTAAGGAATTACTCAGTTATTATAATGTCACATATTCAAGGTTAAATTAAATTTATAGTAATCTTCAATTATAATTTATGTGCAAAAGATATAAAACCAGAGCAGACATTAACACATGTATTTTTTAATTTGAAATTAGAAAATTTCTAACAATACTCGGGACTTTATCATGAAATTGAAACTCTGAAAAGTTAGTTGTAATAATAAAATTGGAAAAGAAGTAATTTTAATTATTAATATAAAATTTTAGCAGTTACTAATGAGCGTCGGTGACATTATGAAAAAGGACTTGTTTTATTGGTAATTAATAATCAGAGTTAACACATTTTAATAAAGAAAAGAATAGAATGCATAACTAACTAATAAATAATATTTTAATTAGGCAATAATAAAATTAAAACCAAAGTCGTTAAACGCCTTGATGATTGTATGATAGATTTGGTGTATGATGTGGTGATACATAGATGATATTGGATTGTATAATGAACCAATGAGGTTGAGCCAGAAAGGATGTTCAGCAATAATTGCCCCAGAGATTATTAGAAGAAGGAACTGTTCACATCACCGACACAACTATAACACCTTCTTCATTTCACCCTTCAAACATTTTTCAAAATCCTCTTCTCACATCTTTAATTATCACTATTTTCATTTCTTTTTTAACTTTTAATGTCTGTTTCGACATGTCAAATTAAGCAAGAAATGTAGGTTTGGGACTAGAATCGGATATTCAAAATGATATCAAGACGTTAAATGAGTTTAGTTCTTCGTCGACTTTAGTCACTCATTCTCATTTACGTGAATTAGAATTTTACTGTTGTTTGGAATTATAATTTTGAACTCTAGTTTTATAGAAGTGCAATAACTAAATTAATATTTGTCAAGGTGTAAGTTTTATTCTTTTAATATTTTTTTTTATCTTTATTTTTGTGGCTTTTTTTTTATCATTATTATATTTGTTATCATTTTTGCATATTATTGTTAAACCCATATATCCATATCCATCATCACAGTTATCATTTTATTACTATTATAGTTAACATTGTTGATGTTATACATCATTATAATTTTGTTATTTGAATAAATACAATGACACCATTTTATTGTGTATATATCGAACAATTTCTATACTTAAATTCAATGATTAATGGTTAAATATATTTTTGGTTTTTTAACGCAAAATTAAAATTTGTTTATATCTAAAACTTTAATACATTTTAATTTTTAAATTTAAAAAATAGATGGGTATAGTTTTTTAGTGTCAAACGTATTTTTCAATAGATATTAAAACGAAAATATGTTAAATGATATAAACAATTCAAATGTTAGTATGAAATTTGTTTGACACGTCAAAAACCAATTAACGCAAATAAATTTAAATGACTATAAAATTTGAATATCAAAATATATTAAAGTTTCGAATCAAAGTCAATTTTAATTTCATGTCAATTTAGGAACAAAATTGATACTTAACCCTAAATTTAATATATATATATATATATATATATATATATATATATATATATATTTTTTTTTATTTATATATGTTTTAAAATAAAAGTTGATAATAATCCTTTGATGAATATTCAAATATTTAATTATACATTTTTTTTAGATATCTTATGAAATCATCCTAAAAGTTGTTAAACAAAAACAAAGTACAGCCTAGATGTCATTTAATATAATCTTTATTATTTCTCTTAAAGTTTTACTTAAATAATCATAACTCAGTGATAAGTTCTTTTTGACGTATAACGAACCATATTTATTTCATAATTGACTTTAATGAGATACTCAATGATTATTTTATTATGCTATGATGTACTTTATAGCTAAAACGGATTTCTCCTTAATACACACAAATAAATAAGATTTAAAAGAGCTGTAGGTAGTAATTATATTTTATTTCTGATGGAAGGTATAAATACCCACGAAAATAACATATAAGGTAATACGAAACTTGGTAAGAGTAGTTTTTTTTTTTTCTTTTAAAAATAAGTAGTTGTTAATATATTAGTTTTTGGTAGTAGAAGATTTAAACTCAACCTATCATCTCATCATCTTTTATTACCCGACTAATTTTATTTCTCTTTTATGGGAATAATGTATGGAAATGAGTTGAGAATATTACTGATTTTTCTTATATCATAGGCCTCTTTAAACAAAAATATAAAAATTTAGAATTATCTAAAAAAATACCTTTTCTTTACTACATTTTTATTACTATGAAAACACACACACACACATATATATTTGCAATTTACTGTTGGTTATCAAATTGTGAAAGTAACCAATCTTAATTAAAAATTTGATTCTTGATATAACGGATATAAAAATTTTGATAGTGTAGATTTTTATATAATTTCATTTCTTACATTCATTTTCATTAGATAATTTTCTTACACTATTCAAATCTCAAACTTCACATGCATGTCCACCAATAATATGGTTATGTACAGAGAATGGTTGAAATTAAATTGATAAGAGAAAAAATGATTAAAATTAAAGAAAGCAACACAATTTTTTTTAAAGACTTCTAAATCAATATATAACAGGTAAAAAAAAGTTTTAATGCAAACAATGAAGAATTTGGAATTAAATTTCATTAAACACCTCTAAAATAGGTATTAAATTGATTTGGTTCGTAACCTTATTTACTAAATAAACTAACTTTCTTAATTGTAAATTCTTCAACAAAAATAATCTACAGTTTTTATTGAATATTAGTTATGTAATTTTTTTTTTGAAAAACTCATAAACGCTGATATTTTAATACTTTGAATAATACCGTTTTTATTGAATATTAGTTATGCAAAATTTGTCTCCTACGGAAAATGTTTCTCACAAATCTCACCATATTTGAATGACAATTATTCATTCACTTAACAAAATTAGTAATTGAAGAAGTCATAAAATTTTCAACTATCAAATTACTATATTATTATTTGTCTCAAGAATCTGAATGGATTACCATGTTGTAGCTGAGGAAGAGAACTATCAACAAATCAGAATTTATTCTTTGCCAATAATAAATCTTTCAAACTGTAATAATAGACTCTAAATAGAGCTTTAATACTATAATAATAATTCATTACCCCTAAATAATAATAACAATAATAATAATGATAGACATAATTTTTATTTTTATTTTTTAGATCCTTAAAATTATGTACATACATATATACTGTTGTACCTAATTGTTGAAAGTCTATAACTAATACTAATTTAAGTTTGTGGAGATTACGTGAGATTTGTTACGACTAAGGAAAAATTTTATTAATAATATTTTTTAGAATTATAAAATAATAATGTTATTGTGGAACTAATAAGAGACATGACATGTAAAAAGAAAGGCATGATATGTTGACACCAAAAAAATAGAAAAAAAATCATATTAAAATCTGAAATAATAATATTTTAATTATATTTATTTCATTTTTTAACTTAACATTCTTATATAAATTATTATTTATTATAAATGATTGACTTGACAATTGGATGTATTTTCTTTTAGAGGGGTATCAAAATATTATTTTTCATATAAAAAACGGTTGATTTAAGTTTTGTTGTCCATCTGTATTAAACGAAATAAAATGGGATTCAACTCAGACTGTTAGAGAGGATTTGGGTACCCCCACTCCCAGGACCAAAACGCAAATGAGGTGCAAGATAGAACAAAAAGTTGAAGAATGAGCTTTTTTGGTACACTGGGCCCATTTAAGAAAAAACGCTTGAATATGGCGCAGTGAGACAATCACCGATGGGGTGTAGGAAGCAATACCCATTGTTTATTCGATGTTTGTGCTTTCAACAATTTTTTGATGAATTTAAATTTTCCCTAATTGTTCTTCAAGATTGAACTGTTTCTTAAGTTTTATATAACCTATTGTTTAATAAATTGTATAATTACTCAAATGGTATCCATTTTCATTTAAATGTATCAATTTGGTACTTGTTTTTAAAAAGATGTCAATCGAATTTCAACTTTTGAAAAGATGCATCAATTAGGTATTTTTTAACAAAAAAATTATTAACATCATTAACGGTATTGATTTTTAAAATGACTTACAAAATTAAGTATTGATATTTATATTAAAATTTAATGATAAAAGTCATGAATTAAGTTAACAGTTTTAGTAATTTTTGTCTGAAAGAAATCTGATTAAGACACTTTTTCAAAAGTTGAAATTAGATTAACATATTTTGAAGAACGGCTACCAAGCTGACATATCTGAATGAGAGTGAGTATCATCTAACTAATTAAACCTTCAATAAACCGAGTCCAGAAACAAAACAAAGATTAATTAATTATCATATTCGCACCAGCATCCTTCCTTTTTAATTCACTTACATAAGTAAAATGACAAAATTCAACAAAAATTCTTTCTTTTGCACGCCACTCTCAAGTTTTGAATCTGAAAATAGTGATTTCTTGAAACCCGTAGAGCTGGCATTGTTTTAGATCACGTGCCCACAAAATCTATGTTGTGCACGCCTAGCAATAAACTCAACTCAACTTCAACTTCAACATCCTCTTCATCATCATTCCCTATGTTGAAGGGAGAGTGAATATCCTTTTTTAATTCTTAACGAACATTTTTTTTTCTCTATTTTTTTTAATTTTAATTTTAACATCATTTTAAGTTAAGATATATACGAAATAAGATCAGAAAAAAAAACTATGTACTACAAGATAAAACTAAATTTGTATGATCATGATCATTATATGAAAAAATGGTTATAATTTTAATGTGTGAAAATACCATGAATATTTCCATGGAAATTGTCTTGTTTATACTCGATGTGTCTTGTTTAATTTAAGACAAAGTTGAATATAGTTAGGTTAAAAACTTGAAAGCCCTAACACATGCATTTATAGATTATGTTTTCGATAGCCGCATTTTCTTGAGACCACCCCACTTGTACTTGCATCTAATTGTTTATCCGAGTTGGTCACTTTTTGAGTTGGAAAAAGAATGACTCCATCATACATTCACCAGGGACTTTGAATACATTACCCACATTCATTGCCTTCTTATGGAGGGGACCAGACTCCTAAACTCTTATGCTTAATTCCCAAGAGATCTTCTCTTTTCCTTTTCAAAACTATCAATCTTCTGCCCATTTTCCTTGCATGTTCGGAACAGTAGATTTCATTTTAGGTCAACAAGTAAAGAACTAGAAAAGCTTTTTAATAAATCAAAGGATTTTCCATTGATCTAATAAGTTTGAAGTTTGAAGCAATCATGGTTCCCATGTATGTGAAGAAAGGCGTTTTAGGGAAGAGAGTGGCGCATATGATACTCACTGTCTGTACTGTGTTAATTACATGTGCAACACAGCTTATTATCGTGTCACGAGCAGCAAGGTGCGCCACTAACTACAACAATTATATAATTAATCAACCCTTCAATTCGATGTGCTTGTGCATGTCTCTTTCACATAACACCAAACCAAGCTCTATCCTAAAACTTCATTTCTTTCCATTAACCATGGATTACAAGCTCTCACAAAATGCACCCACCAACGCCAAAAATCATAATTTGAGGCCTAATATTATGCCAACATACACTAACAACTGCTCTTGTTTCTTCTGCATCATGTCTGAAACAATTCCTCCTCTCAGAAGAGCGAAAATCGCTCGCTACTTCAAACAAATGCCTCTCAGAGACCACCAAGAACACATCCTCGCGTTAAGTGGGCTATGGAAAATCGCCATAATCAACCCCAACGATCCAGAATTTCCTTCCCTTGGCATCTTCAGATGCATGGCCAAGTTAATTCAAAAGGGAGTCACTCACAAAGATTGGCTCCTTAGGTGTCAGAACATATACATCCCTTATTATGCGGCACATGTCATTGGTTCTTACACCATGAACAAACCCAAGTTTGCTCATAAAGCTGTTAAGTCCAACGTGGTTCGGCCACTGATAGAACTATTACGGGGAAAGATTAGTTGGGTTGAGAAAAGAGTTGCACTTCGCGCACTGGGTCATTTGGCCAGCCATGAAGCAACTTTTGAAGCCGTCGCTGAGCATGAGGCTGAGGTGGTAGAAGCAGCCATTGACATAGCATCCACGGGCCTAACAGAGGTGTATGAAAAGTTCGTTGGGTTGAAGGAATCGGAGAGGTTGCAGTACCATAGGAACTTGATGACAAGAGGGCATGGAGACTTGGAATTAGAGAACAGAAAGGCAGAAGAATGGGCCAGCCAGCTTCAGTGTTGGTCTCTCTATCTTCTTGATTGCTTTGCATGTAGAGAAAGATCTCTGAGACTAATCTGCAAAAAGAGATTCTTGAAGAACTTGTGTGGAATGTGGGGTGGTTCGGTAAACCCAACATCACCTTCGGGAATAGGGCTTCTAAAAACTCTTTGTAAAACCCAGATGGGGAGAGAAAGTGTGGCAGATTTAGAAGAAGTGGTAGTGAATCTTTGTAACGTGTCAAGATCCTCAGATGACAGACAACACATGGCAATTGATAGTCTTTTGCAACTTCTCAGAGATCCAATTACAAGATATAAAGTGATAGATACTACTGCTCCAGTTCTTGCTGATTTGGTTGAGCTTCGAAGCATGGGAGGGAAACCCAAAGTGGGGCAAGAAATCATGCAGACCCTCTTGCTGGATTACCACAAAATCAAGTTTTGTGAGTTGAATTTGAAGAGTGAGAGAACCAAGAGAACATTGACGGAGTTATGGGAGATGAAGGTGGAAAGAGTCAAAAGAGAAAGCTTAATGAATGAGGAAGAAATAAGAGAAAAAGAAGCGTTGACAGGTATTTTGAAACGAGAAGGGAATCGAGAATTTGGATCAGGGAACATAGAAAAAGCTATGGTGAAGTACACAGAAGCTTTGGATCTGTGTCCATTACAAACTAAGAAAGAGAGAATTGTGCTTCATAGCAATAGAGCACGGTGTCACTTGCTTCTTAGAGACCCAGAAGCTGCGCTCAGCGATACCACGCGAGCTCTGTGCCTATCTGATGCGGCGAGCGCGTGTGTTCACAGCAAGAGTCTGTGGAGAAGATCACAGGCTTATGACATGAAAGGGCTAGCCAAGGAGAGTTTGATGGATTGTTTAACGTTCATCAGCGACCGATTCGGGTCTCGAAAGAGAAGGGGATTCAAGATCCCACACTACGTGGCACAGATGGTAAACAAACAGATGAACGCCACGTGGCTTTTTGCTTCAGCCAAGTCATGTTGGAATGAAACACGCCCAGAACTGAATGAATATGTGTTCCAGAATAAGATTGATGCTCTCATGGTGAGGAAGAAGACGAGGATGAGAAGATGGTAATAGAATTTTGTTGTCCGAAAATTGTGGAAATTTATGTTGTTTAATTTCTTGCCTGTGTTCTTGGACAGTGATGGTGTGAAAAGTTACTGTTGAATAGTTATTGTACCGACACGTATTCGGTACACTTCTTAGACAGACGTACATGATTACATACGTATGTTTACGTAGGAAAAGTAAACCTTTCACACATGATAACCAAGATATAAAAAAATAAATTTAACGTTTACTTTTTCTTATATTTTTTTATGTCCAAGAATAATTTAATATATTAATATTTCAAATTTGATATTTTAATATAAATTATTATTATATTATTAAAATAGACTGTGAAGTAAAATATTTTATTTTATATAATATTAAAATATTAATATATTGAACTGTTAATTAGTTTTATAAAGAAAGTCTCTCGTTTATGTTAATCTCATTATTATCCTTTTCTATTTCTATTTATCTGTTACTTTTCTTTTCTTCTTTTTTTGTTTGTTTTTTCCCTTTCATTCCACTTTCTTTTAGTCTCTATTTCACACAACATGGATCAAGTTGGACATAATAGCAAAAAGATGTAAATATTATGTTCTTTAATAAAAACAAAAAAACCACTTTTATCATGTAAAATTGAAAAATATACATAAAGAGCTCTTTTAATATTAAAAAAAAATAACAAAGTTCATTTCAATATTCTTTTAAACATTTAGGTGCTAGGATATCAAAATTAATATTTGTAAACATATGACGCCTTTATTCATCACTTTATCATTGACTCAAAAAATATCAATATAAACAAAATTCCAAAAAAGAGAGTAGAGGTAGTAAATATTATATAAAACATGTAAAAATCAGAAGAAAATATGTAATAATACTTTCTTGGATATGCCTCTCAATATATGGCTTCCGCTAAGGTACATACCTTATGATTCTCGTTCATTTTCTACTCTGTTGAAGTCAGGTTTGCTTTGCATACATTTTCTACTTGTTCATTTACTCATCATTCAGTTACAAGCACACTTAACCTTTTTTAATTATTATTTTTGCAGTAGAGTTTAAATTTTTTTGCTCGAATACTATTATGTATTACGTTCTGGACTAAAGCAACTAAAAACAATCATCGATGGTTCAGAATGTGGAGTCCATCTAGTCCAGTTCCTTTTTTTTTTCTTTTTTGTATTTTCTTAAAGATGAAGAGATTTTATATTCTTAAAAAAAATCCAATCACTAATTTTTGCACAATACCATAACTAACAAGAATAACACTGCATTATATCAGAAATATTACACTAATATTTTGCATAACAGCTCACTAGCTACTAGCACAAACCCTTCTATCAATGCAATTTGTACACCTCAAGGTAAATGCAATACTTAAGCACTAAATGAAAACCCAGTATCCTCAAGTGCTCCTTCCTTTCCTCACCAACCAAATCTGCATGGTCTTTGGATTAACATTTCAAAGCAAATAGAAAAAAACTGAAAAGATTTTATTTTCATTCTCATGCACCGAATAGATAATTTGTTCAGCCACCACATTTCTCTCAAAGTCCTCACTTGTAAATAACAATTTTTTTTTTCTTTTTTATAAACTAGACAATTGCAACCAACACCACATATCATCTTTCATTTTTGTTATTAGACTCTATTTCTAGGCCATGTTGTCATAAGTAATGTACCACATTATTAGGGAATCAAGTCTTCCCATCCAACAATGAGTAGCAAGTTTTTAGATGTTATCTACCTTACGACGTGTGGTGAGGAGAATGCACACCGAACCATGGCTTAAAATTAACAATAAATCAGGAAATGAAGTTATGACTTGGAGTGTTTACAAAATAATAAGAATGTAATATTCTCACTTGAATAGTTTAATAATACCCCATTCTTACATGGGGCGGGGCAGCCAGCCACATAGTGGCTATTGGAATGAAATGATAAATGGTGATTTAATCATCCAATGCCATAATTTACAGGATTGTACAAAGGCTAACATATATCATTACAATTTAAAAAGCGGCACAAAGATTGAGCCTCAACAGGAAGATCAGTTAGTAAATGTCAGCTTTTAATCAATAGTTCTGCTGCATTTTCCGAAGCTTGTGAAAAACCAGCAGTAATGTAGTAGTTAGGCGAAACATACAGAAACCTAGAAAAAACAGGTAATACTGTATTGAATTTGCTTTTACAGGAGATACTGAATAGACTGTACTGTATATTGGGTAATTATTTATAAACACTACAGGACAAGACCAGAAATTAAGAAAAAAAGAAATTGAAAAACAGAGCCATTCACTCACCTGGCCATTATTTCAAGGAGTGCAATCATCAGAAGAGCTCAAGGCAGCAACAACCGACCCTGTTGTTGCAAACGTTGATGCTACATCATGATAGTCTTTCCATGAGGTTGTTACCTTCAGAGATGGGTATAGCCAACTTTTGACAGAATCCACAAAGGAATTTGGATCCAAGCTCAAAATGGCTTCCCAATCAACCTGGCAACCTTGTGGGATGCTTCCTGTGAACTCCATATTAGCAGCAAGGAACAAACCCAGCATGACTGCAAATCCGACTACAGCAGATCCTCTAGACAGTGGCATAAAGTTATACCTGAAAGAGGAATAAATTTACGGAGTGACTTGGACCAAAGATAGAAGAAAAAGATTTACATAATGGCTTCAAACGTGCCAAGAGGCTAGACAAACTATGTATTTTTACAAGGCCCTACCAATAATATGTCATCCTTAAAATTGCATCTCTCACATTTGCGAGCGCATCAAAATCAGTAGACCCATGATTTTCACCACAGTAAGCATTGCAGAGAGCCTGATAGATATCAGGATGGATACAAGGTAAATTGTCAGAATTCATCGAGTAACTTGAAAAATAATTCATGTGAGACTTTAAATAATGGAACATAGTGTCAACAAATTTCTAAAGAATTCCAATGAAAGCATCAACCACGTTTTAATGATAAAAGGGACATGGATCCTTGGTAAAGACTAAAACAGACATCCTTTGCAGGAGCTAGGGGTGGGAACGAATTGAACTTTACAAATCCAATAAAGTAGATTAGATTTGAAATTCAGATCCATTTAGTTATATCAAGTTGATTTGAATTTTTTAATCTAGTTTGAATTTTAATTTATATTAGATTAAATCCACATCCATTTAATCTGGATACAATTGGCATTTATAACCAAGGCTCTAATCTATAATAAATTCAGTTTTATTTGAACTAATTTAGTTGTTATATTTATTTACTAAGTAATTAAGATATCTCTCAAAATTAAATTATTAATTTTGAGGGAGTGACCATTTACAGAGTCTAATAGCACGGTTCAAAATGATGAGAGTCGTAATCCTTGATTCTAATTGAAGTTTTTCCCTTTTTTGTATTACTTTTTCTTCCTGCTAAATTATTTTTACTTATAAATATTTTTCTGATTTTTTTTATCATATGGCAATATGAACACCTATTTGTAATATACTGTCTTATTACTTGTTGAAATTTTACTTTTTTCTATAAATATTAGTCTTTCAAAAACAAAAACAATTTGTGATAAACAAGACCCATTGCCCTTTTTAGGCTCACTGGCCTAGTTAGGTTTATTGACTTGTTTGTAGGTCTTATTATAAATTAGGCCACGTAAACAGGATTTTAGGTCATGTCAGACTTTTAAGTAGGCCATACTTAAGCTTAAAAAGAGACCTGTAATAGGTAACTAAGGCCAATGATGCACAGGCCGAGGCTGAAGATGTCCCAACCAGATGCTCCAACCAAAGTTGAGCTGAGAATACCTTGGCCGAACCCAAGCCAAGGATGCCCCCATCCAAGACTGACCAAACAACACCCCAAAAAAACATTGTCTTGACCAAACAATTTTTTTGACAAACATTGATTTTGGATTTTTTAAAATCCATAAAAATATCCAATAAATTCCTAATCCAAAAATATGTATTTCGGATTTGAAATGGATATATTAAGATGAATAAAGTGATTTGGTTTGAGTAACTGGATTTCTTGCACGACCCGTATTAGAAGCAATCCACATAAAGAGGGTACACACACA
>Ga0214545_1002068_pt1 | contig 38577 bp, 16 predicted proteins | sample CNSS4metaG_FD_160064 | JGI IMG/M metagenome (GOLD analysis project Ga0214545, IMG submission 160064) | Root nodule microbial communities from cowpea collected in UCLA plant growth center, Los Angeles, California, USA - CNSS4 | ecosystem: Host-associated > Plants > Roots > Nodule | place: USA...
AATTTTTTTATTTTTTTTTATATTTATTTTGCTTTAATATAATATGTTAAAAAATAAATAAAATTAAAAAATATCTAAACTTTAAATTAAAAAAAAAAGTCAAAATGAAAAAAAAAGGAATAAGTATGATTTTCATCCCTGTACTAACATACCAAATACGAAATCGTCCCTCTACCAAAGTTCGTATAAAAATGATCTTTTTACTATCGTAATTAGTGGAAAACATCACCTATTTTAAACAGTGTTAAATCTTGGCAAAAGACGTAGATGACATGGCCTTCTTTTAGTTTAACAAGTGTTACTGAAATTAAAATAAAGTATCTTTTTTATGATAGTGTTGTTATTTCTAGGGTTGTGGGTTAGGTAAAACCATGAAACCTATGATTTCCTTTGTTGGATGTCCATTGCTCCGTACCAGTTACGGGTCACACCAGCTTCAGACTACAACAACTTCGAAAATCAGTTGTCAAGGTCGATTTGGACTTGCAGTGTGGTTGCGTTGAAGAACATGTAAGTGGTTTTGGTTTGGGGTGTAGGGTTTGTAAACATTGAATATGGTAAAGTTCTTTTATTTTGGGATTTTTGGTAACCATTGTTATGACGGGTTGTTGGTGATGAAATCTCATGGCGAAAGCTCTGCATACATTCGTAGAAGTTCTGGAATGAAGAGTGTTGGTGCATCAAACTCATTCTTGGGCCTAAGAGGGAAATTATGGTTGTGGGGAAAGAATAGTGCTTCTGCAAGCAAACATGACGAAGAACAAAGGAAGATTTGTTTAGAGATGCAAGAATTGGAGAGTAAGTTCTTCTAATTTTGTTTTTGTTAGTGTAATTATTTATGATTTGTTTTGTTAATGTGTTTTTGTTTTGAGTGTAGAGTGATGATTATTGTAAGTACTTTGAATGGGTTCATGAAGGTGAAGAAGCTATGGTGCAAGACAAACCAGAAATAGAGGAACAAGAAGATGAATTGGTAGTTGTTAACGACAAATATGTGATAGAATTGGTTAGGAAAAATACGAAGTTGAAGTTGAAATTAGAGGTAGAGATGGCAGCAGGGAAGATACAGTTTTATTTTTTCGTTCTGGTTTGGGTTTTGACATTGATATTTTATGTAATTTTGTGTCTAAAGAGCAATTGTAATTGCTAATTAAGAATGTGTTTTAGTAGCCTGCTGTAATTTGTATTTGACTTTGTATTAGACCCTTGTATCAGAGCCTTGTAATTCGTCATAACTTTATTTGGTAATGAAATTTTAAAGTTGGAATTGTCAAGTGCTACTACAAATATAATTGAATCTTCTAAATTGAAAGTTGGAAATCTCATCTGAAATGTGAAGTGCAGGTTTAACATATAATATGTGTGCTGAATGTAAAACGATTGCATCTAAATAAGGATAAAAAAAGTTGAATTGTTGCTGCTAATGAGCATTAAATATGTTATGGGATATATGTTGAACAACTCTACATCATTCCCAAAAAAAGTTTAGGACATACTGATGTATTAAACCTTCCAGTTATAGATGTGCACTTCTTGTTGTACGAAGGTTACAAGTAATTAACTGAATTTTAAGATTTTTTAAGGTTATGCAAAAGCAATATTGGTACAAACCTGATACATTCCTTTATAAGGACTTGATCATTGCATTGGCAAGGTCTAAAAAAATGGATGAAGTGTCCCAATTATGGGAAAGCATGAGAAAGGAAAATTTGTTCCCTGATTCTCAAACTTATACTAAAGTCATAAGGGGCTTCTTGAATTATGGATCTGCTTCGGATGCGATGAACATATATAAGGACTTGTCACACCCTCTTTTGAAAATCAAAGTGAAACAAGATTTTGAGGACATTTTTCCTTATTCAAATAGTTGAACCTACCATATTTTTTTCATGATTATTTTCCTGATTCAATGTTGGACCCGTCCAATGGCAAACCTACCACATTTTGTTCATGATTATTTTCTCAAAATAGCAACATGCATGATTTTCTCAAAACAGCACCAACATTCACATATTTTCTAAATTTGGTGGATTAAAACAATTCACGTTTTCCTTGCATTGGATCTAAAACACCCAAATAGTTTATGATTTCATAGATTAAATAGATTAATGTTGTTACAAGTTTGATTTGACAATGCACCTTGGAATACTAAGAATAAGTCATAACTTTAGAACATTAATATATGATAAAATGATAGAAGTTTTTCACAGTGGTGACATAAAGTATTGCATCAAAAGTTGGACCATAATATTTAAAAGCAAAACATACAACAATACATCAAAAGCAGTGGACCAAAAGTTGTCCATATTGGAAAAAAGGAACACAATTTTGGAACACTTGACCCCAATAATAGTGTGGGCCACTTCATATTACAAAAGTGTGTTTTAGGCAGTGGGGTTGTTGGAGGTAGGTTAAGAACCTAAAGTTGGTGGTATTCCTTTTGTCCCCGCTCCTAGAGTACTGCTGGAGGATATGTTCTTACTCATGTCCATGGGTTGAGCAGTTGTAGTGTTTGATGTACTTGGACCTGCAGGTACTTTTCTTCTTGAAGAGTGCTTCCTAATCTTGGTCTTCCCTTGTTTTTCAAGAACATCAAATCTGCATTACTTTCAATAGTCAATAACATGTATATTAAGGTCAGATATAGTATTAAATATTATTACCCTTATGGTTTTATTTTGTGGATTTTTGTATCCTCTTATGTTGTGACCGAATTTATCACATTTGGTGCATTTAATCTTCAAATTTCTTTTGCTGATTTTTGAGTGATTGACAGTTTCATCTACTTCCCTCCTTCTTAATTTCTTTGGCTTCCAGCAGGTGTCTTGTATGATGGAGGTAAAATTTGTTGTGAATTTCTTTTGAGCCATAAAGGTTAACCATTAATTGGGGAAATTTGTTCTCCATAACAACAATTGTATGCTTCCTTTCTATAAAATTTGTGAACATAGTTTCTTAGCTGTTCTAGTATGTAATTTACAACAACTACAACATGTCTACAAGGGATACCAACTAACTCTCAAAACCAACATGTACATGAAAGTTGTTTTAAGTTAACTACAAACTTCTCCATGGTAAAACCTTGTGTGACCTCAAACTTATCACCACCAACCCAAACAGCTATCCAATTACAACTACTCTCAATTTTCCTATTCAATTTATTTCTCGATTTAGGCATGACATCACCAAGATATTTTGATACTTTTTTCTCTTAAATTTGCAAATTTGTTCATTAAATAAGTTATAATCCACTCCATTATGGTTAAAATAGGTTTGTCTTTAGCGAATAAAATAGTGTTATTAAATGATTTAAACAGATTATTCATGACTACATCACACTTAGGATAATATCTAAATGCATGCTTGCACCAACATTTGGTGGGAATCTTTACTAACCAGTTATGTGCCTCTTCATTAATCTTGTTTAGTTCCTCAATTTTAGCCTCCCATGCTTGGTAATAGGTAGCTTTAGCAGCTACCATCATCAAATCCCAAATTAGAACCATGATGTGTCTTGAATTTTGTTAGTTTTCATTAGTCAAAGTGTTTATTTCTCCATTCTAGAATAGCTAATTTAAGCATATTATGTTAAATTCCTCACTTAGGGCCATTTTCGAATTTTCATAGAATTAGTGTTTGTAGAGTGTTTTTAAAAATCATTTGAGTCTGAGTGCATCATATTTTGAGTCATAGGGTCTTAGGTTAGTCAAACCTAGTGTTAAGAGTCAAATTTTGCTCATTTAGCCTTTAAACCATGACATAATTGACTTTAGAGTTGACTTTTTTGAAAATTTTCAAATTGAGTGATTTGACCTTGTGGAATCATTATAAATGCCTAATGACACTTGTTGGAAGTGGTTAGACACCAAAATTTGAGGTTTAGGGCCAATTGAGCAAAATTCTTAGTTCTCATGTTTTTGGTCATTCTAGCTTAGTTGTTCAAGTAGTGTCTAGGTAGAGCTAATACTTCCACTTGAGTTTTTGATAAATTTGCAAGTCCTCTATCCTTAGGCAAGGTTTAATTGAAGATTTGAAGGCCTAGAAGTTCACATGGTAGATTGGTAAAGTTGGTGACAAAGCATGAAGTGTGCAAAAGTGACACGTTTAACCTTATAGTTGACTTTTGCCATTTGGACCCCAAATCAAGAGCCAATCATTTGGAGCACTTTAGGACACTAAATGTGACTGATTTGGACCTTGGGATTGCCAAAAATTTGAGAGGGGGTTGCACATTGGCAAAGCATTAAGTGTGCAAAAGTGGCATGTTTGACCTTAGAGTTGACTTTTGCCATTTGGATCCCAAATCAAGAGTCAATCAATTAGAGAACTTTAGGACACTAACTGTGACTATTTTGGGCCTTGGGATTGCCAAAAATCTTAGAGGTGGCTTCACATTGGAGTTTGGGCTCACTTGGTGAGAGATGGCTTAGTATAGGGTAGGTTTCAAGGTAAATTAGGTGAGTGGCATTAGGGGGAATGACCAAATAGCCTCCTAGGGAGGTTGCACATTCCTTTGACCATAACAGAGCAGTTTTTGATAGCACCACACTACCTCATGCAGCAGACTCAAAATTCCCTTAAAATCACCCATTTTCACTCCATTTTTTTTTGGAAACTTGGATAGCTCAATCCTTGGTGAGAGGAAGGTTGGGACAACTCCTTGTACTCATTTTCTGTATTGTAATCTGGATTTGAGCATCAATGAATGAAAAATTCAGTACTGTTCATTTGGTGTATGGTTTCATAATGTTCATCATCATCTTCCACTAAACCACCACCTTGGCTACCACTTTTGGAACTTGAACTCCACCCTATCTTACCAAATCTAGGTTCTAGAACCAGGCCTATGAATTGGTGTGTCCAAAAGACCTTTATACCTCATTGTTTCGGAGTAAACAAGATTAATGGGTTAGATTCAAGACCAATGGTAGTAGTCAAGCTCATTTCACTAATATTTCTCCACTTCATTGCACTCTTGCTATAATTGCAAGTTTCTTTTCATTCCACCACTTCACATACATCACTTTTAAATTCCTTTAACTGTTTACAAGCTTAATTTTAGTTTTCTTGCACCAAAACCTCGTTTGTGCACCATATTCCATTGAATTTCTTACTTGCTTTTTAATCATTTTGAGTTATGTAAATTCGTGAACACTCCTGGGATGACTCCCAAGCTATTCAAACCATCACATAACCAATTTGATCACCATTTTGAGGTGGCTTAGTGAATGGTACACCTCAAATATGGAAGACCATACCTCCTCTAAGGGCGATTGGTACTTTGGTTGAGGGTTACAAATCTCCACGTCGGCAACTCCTCGAGTAAAGACGACCATACAGGCCCCAAAGGTAATTGGTCAGAAGAATTTTCTGATATCATAATGTCTTACACACCATCCCTTAAACATCCACGTGGGAAACCCCGAAAAATCTACAAAATCCCCCTAAATTCGGCTTAGGGTTGGGTAAAACCCGTAAATGACAAAATCCTCCTAAGCTCGACTTGGGGTCGGGTAAAACCCCAAGCTTGCCTCGGGGTCAGGTAAAACTCGTAAACACCAAAATCTCCCTAAGCTCAGCTCAGGGACAAATAAAACCCGTAAACGACAAAATTCCTCTAAGCTCGGCAGGTAAAACCCGTAAATGACAAAATCTCCCTAAGCTCGGCTCGGGGTCGGATAAAACCCATAAATGACAAAATCCCCTTAAGCTTAGGTCGAGGTCGAGTAAAACCCATTAACGACAAAATCGCCCCTAAGCTCTACTCGGGGTCAGGTAAAATTGTTGGTATCACGCAGCGGAATGATTAAACAAAGGTCAAAAACCAAGAGGGGGTTGAATTGGATTTTTATAAACCTTAACAAATTTAAAAAATTTTCTCAAAATTTTACTGATTAACTTAAAATCACAGTTACTTTAAATGCAAGTGCAGATAAGTAAAGAGTTAAGGGAAGAAGATGCACACTGATATTTATACTGGTTCGAATCAAAAGACCCTACGTCCAGTTGTTAATCTCTTAAACAAAAAGATTAACTCAATGACTATAATAATCAGATTACAAACAGATTATAAAAGAGTAAGGATTAGAAAATACCTCTCTTGAACAACCACAAGAGATGAACAAAAACTCCCATTGAGTCACATAGAGGATGACCAGCTTTCCTAGCAACAACGCAACACTCAATCTTCTAAGAACTTACTTAGAAAAAGTTATCGCTCACTCACACTAGGCTTTTCAAAGCTATTTTTAAGAATCTCACAGAGCAACACTTTCAGTCACAACACAAGAACTCTGAATCTTAAAAAGGTGTTTGAAATTTGGAAGTTGAGTTCTATTTAAAGAGATTTTCGAAAGTTGAGTTAGAAATGAAGAGTTTAACTGAAACTGCCAAGGATAATCGATTACCACTTAAGATAATCGATTATTACAGTGATTTTCGAAAACAAAGTTTTGCAGTGGTAATCAATTACCCTAAGTGGTAATCGATTATCTCATGTACATATTTGAACAAATAATTTTATAATTGCCAGTGGTAATCGATTACCAGAAATGGTAATCAATTATTTTGATTCGTTTTTCCAGAGACAATTTGCAACTGCCAGTGATAATCGATTATCATTCGTGGTAATCGATTATCTTAAGTGAATTTTTGAAAAATAGAAATTTTGAATTGGTAATCGATTATTATAAGTTGGTAATCGATTACCATACTGATTTTTGCGAAAACTTAGTTTCTCTCAGAGGAGTTGCGAGTTGATTGTTATTCTAACAATCTTACACCTAACTAGACAAAGTTAAGCCTATTACAACAAGAACTTTAAACATAAAATATATTGTCTTTAATATCTTCAAGTATTTTCTTTAGTATCTTTATCATTATCAAAATCTTTTTAATCAATCTTCTTCTTTTGTCAACAAAAACCCGTAAACAATAAAATCCATCTAAACTCGGCTCAAGGTCGGGTAAAACCCATAAACAATAAAATCCCCCAAGCTCGACTCAGGGTTAGGTAAAACCCCGTAAACAAAAAAATCCCCTTAAGCTAGGCTCGGGGTAAGGTAAAACTCATAAACGATTAAACTCAAGTTCATTGTTGACTAAGGGTTACAAAGGGAGGAAGTCTCAACCATGAATTACAACGTCAGAAATCTCGACTAAGGGTTATGTCAGAATCACCTTGGGATTAAACCCTTAATGTCTTGAACCTCAATTGGAACTTACATTAGAACCAACCCGACTGAGGGTTAAGAAAGCTATGACTACCCCAGCGAAATCATTAAAATGGAAAAACCTGTTAAAGTGACAAACCTTGAGCTCGGCTCGGAGGCAGCGAAAACACGTTAAAACAACTAATTCCGACCTCGGTTCAGAGTTAGGATTGAGGGTTAAGGAAACCCAAACAACTATATCCACCTAGAGGAATGAAAAACGACCATCTTGTCAACATCAACAATGTACACATCGATCGCAAGACACCAAGACATCAAGACACACGCTAGGGGAATTTGTAACTTCCACCTCACATAAACAACCTTTGGACTCGAGGTCGGAGGGTTAGTGTACCTTCCTAGCATACCCAACGTCTGGACGACCTAAGTGTCTGACCTAGGCCCAACTATCCACTACATCCCGAAAGCCCACCTCACCTTTCCTAAGCAACGATTATGAGAAACGACACATCCTCATGTGGAGATAGAGACTACATCAACCCTTGAAGACACACTTACTTCCACGAATTTAGGGGAGGTTGAGATCAAGTTGAACGGAGGTCAAGTATAAAGAGGGAAGATTCACCTTGTTAAAAGGGAGGGGGGTCGGACTAGTTCACACTAAGGAGAGAATCTTGACCTAATCTCAGCCTCATCCTGACCTCATCTCAACCTCATCTCGACCTTATCCTGAATCTTAAATTAACTTTTCCATTTAATGTCCCTTTGACACATTGACGAGAACAATGTTCACTCAAAACCACTAATCCATTTGAATTTCGCGTGATTTAAGATTTTTGATTTGTTCTTGAGCTTCGTTCACCATCCTTGAATTCTCCCCAAGCAATTTGAATCATCAATTTCGCATTTCCTTCCATGAATCACCGAATTCGAATTTCTACATCTTTTTAAATCATGTTTCTATATAATTTTGTGATTGTGTGATTTTAAGGATTATTAATGTAAATTGATTTGGGGTTTCATTCACTACATCATGACGAAGCTTTTTGCATATTTAATTGCACTTTTATTGCATGAGTTGGTCAAATTGATCGAAATTGCATTTCTACTCAAATTTGGGAATTAGGGTTCATGAAATAAGGAAGTTTGTGTATAGTGCACCAAATCGAGTGATTCCAATTTCTAAATGCAATTGAGATCATTTATAATCATTTTACATAATTACATTTTCAATTGTATCATCAAAAAATCCCAATCTGAGGTTACCATGCACTTTGTTCATGAACATGTACTTGATTTTGGGCATATTTCAAGTTTGATGAATGTGGACCAATTTAACCATTCCATTAGCCTATTTTTAATCGTTAAACATGTTTTAAGCATTTAGGATTAGTTAGTTCATCATTCTCAACCATTTTGTGCCTTACATGTCATGCCTTCATGCATAGTTCATAGCATTTTTGGCATTTGATGATTTTGAATTTTCTATTTTTAAGAGTTGATTTTGAATAAATTTCCACATCACAATTCAAGTACAAACATTGCATTTGACTTTAGCCATGTCCATGGATTGATTCCCAAGGTTCTCCCTATACTGAATTTTTAAGGAGAAATTTGTTTTGACTGAGTCTTTTAGGTGACAAAAAGGCTTTATCAAACCCCACCTCCAAACTTTTTTTTTGTAGTTGTTGTACAAATGACGAAGACAAAATTTATGCTCAATACCTTCCAAGATCTCAACAAAAATAGGAAACAGTCCCTGCCAGTTAGTTTAGCTAGATTATTTACATTTCATACATAAAAAATATAGTAAACAAATAGGACAATAGACATAAAATGTTATACCTTTTGTTGATCAAATATGAACACCCATCTATTTGTTTGCATATCACGAATGTCATCCAATAGGAGCGTAAGAAACCACCTCCAAGTTTCTTTACATTCATTTTCAACCACCGCAAAAATCAAAGGGAAAGTATTGGTCATTAGGATCTTGGCCTATAACAACCAACAATTGATCACCATATTTAGTCTTCAAATGACACCCATCAATAGCAATAAAAGGACTACAACCACTTAAGAATCCCTTCTTGCATCCATCAAGGCACATGTAAAAACTTTCAAATCTTGGTTGAAAGTTAGGAATATGATCACTGAATTTAATCTTACATGTTCCACTCCCAACTCTCCTCAATTATGTCATGTAATCAAACAAAATTGAATATTGTTTAGCTCCATCCCCCTCTAGTACATCCAGTGCTTTGTGCTTAGCTTGCAAAGTTGTCACGGACTAATTCCAATGTTATGCGATTTCTTAATGTCATCCATAATCTGATTTGCTAACATATTACAAACATTTCTAAACTTATCCATCACGACTTTTGATACCACTCTATATTGGCATTCATATTTTTAAAAACTCTTGCACATTGATGTACATCAACTAATGTTTTAACTCTAAAGTTATGACGTGGCCAAAATTATAAAGCCTCATCTTTTTTTGCAGACAACTCTGACTCTTACTTTGTCCCTTTTCACAAATTCAACATGCCTACCATTCAAAACCACATGCTCTCTAATTGCTTGTTTGGCCTCTTTTAATGAAGAAAATTTCATTCCAAGCTTGAACCCGAAGTTCTTACACATATCATCACTTTTGAACTTTGAGAACTTGTCATTCCCTTCAACATCACTTCCTAAATCTTTGTTATTGTATTCTTCATCAATTTCATGGTCTTCAACACTTTTATTTACCTCAAAACCACCAGATCCAATGTCTTCAGCCCCTATTTCAGAACTTATCTTAAATCTTTCAACAAGCTGTCTCCATCTATTAAGAACGTCGTCAATGTTTCTTCGTGGTCCACCATCCATCCCAAAACAATCATCTCTATCTTCACATAGTTTTGCATCACTACCATCCAAAATCACATCTTGAATTGATCATTCTTCATCAATATCAACACCCTCACCAACCTCTCCATTATGCTCTTGACCCTCACCAACCTCTCCAATATGCTCATAACCCTAACCTTTGTTACCAATTCCAACCTCTCCACGAAATTCAGCACCAACCTCCATATCACCACCCTCACCTTCAACCCCACAACTTGGACCACCTTCAATGAACTTCACAATCTCAACATTTTGTGTTTCAGTAATGGTATGCTCCATATAAATATCTACTTCATCTCTACTTTGCTCTGAATAAGTGGCTAACTCCATGGCATCCTTGTCCAATAGAAGAAGTTTCAAATCTCTATCTATGCTTCTCTTACTAGGCTTGCACCATAACTTGAATTCACCAACATATTTAAATTCCTTTACTATATTCACAACTTCAAAATACGACCACATATCAGAATCAACATTATTTATCTTATGTTTATCCCTACCAATGTAAAGCAACTTCTTCTTCGCCTTCAAAAATTTCCCTATGTGGTGAATTGTTAAATTGAACCTGATTTCCCCCATTCATACAATTTCTAACACTAATTCAAACAAATAACCCCAAATTACAATCTATTTCAAAATAATTAATTCATACACAATTGAAAATGAAAACCTAATCAAATTAACTGCAATAACATCAACTACTCACCTAATTTATCCTTCACGAAATCAAAAACTCATAAAACATACCGTTATTGTTGTAGAGGAAAACCCTAGGATTCACTTTCTCTAACCTCGCACTCGTTGCACTCACTCTCGCACATTGCCTTCCCACTAGCTATTGGGTTCTTGACCAACACAGCTCACACACCAATGTTGTCGTCGTAGCACATAAGACGTACCTCTCAGTTGCACACCATAATCGAAGTAGTCCGACACCAATTTCACATATTCTCTCTTCTTCACGGGTTTAGTTTTACCTAAAACTTAAAAAAAAAAAATTTCATTAATTTCTACAAACAAAAATTAAATTAAAATATTTACTTTCAAATGTAAATTATAAAAAATAATAATTAAATAGAAATGTTTTAATTTCAGTAACAATTGTTAAACTAAAAAAGGGTTACGTCATCTATGTCGTTTGTCAAGTCATTAAAAATTTAACACTGTTTAAAATGGGGGATGTTTTCCACTCATTATGAAAGAAAATGGTCATTTTTATATGAACTTTGACAGAGGGACGAATTCTTATTTAGCATGTTAGTACATGGATGAAAAACACACACACATATATATATATATATGTATATGTATATATATATATATGTATATGTATGTATATATACATATACATATATATATATGTATATATATATATATATATGTATATATATATATATATATATATATATACAAATACATATATGTGTGTGAAGGTGAGTCTCATCAACGACGGGGGGCTTATACAAACAGAGCAGAGAGATAATGATATACATGATGAGGGATGCAGCCTTTTGTGTAAAAGTACATAACTGTGTATCTGGTACAAGATTGTGTGTTGGACTTGTTATATATAAGTTCAGTACTAGCTCATATTAAAATTAGATGGCCTTTTTGTTTCACCTACGTTGCTAGTGTATGTATGGATTGTTAGCTTCATGTAGATACGTTTCTCAAACAGAGTTTTAACCTTCTCATTCACAGGTTCTTCAGTTTTCCTTTAGATTGAGATTACTTTGGGATGGAGGAAGATTTTCATTTTCGGAGTTGCTGCAATTAACATATAAATCAACAAGTTTGAATGAAAAAAGATTAAAAATTACACCTAGCAGACCAACAATCGGCGACGCAACAATGAAGTACAGCTCAAGGTCCAAAACAACCAATTTGCCTTTAAATGATTGTGTGTGGAGGAAAAATATTATATATATAATTTTCTCAGAGGAGGGTGGAAAGGGGTGTATATGGAAGTTCTTCTTTTGAATTTTATGATATACAAATCTCTGTAATTTCTCTTTTGCGTGACAATAGAATTAGAGATAATCAATAATGCGAGTACAGAGTTCTCAGGGTAACGTAACTTGATCTATTCCTGTTTTTTTTTCTTTCTTTATACCATAAATTACAAAAGTATAATTGGATTTGGTTCCACGACTTTCAAAAGTTAATGCATCTCGTTTAGGATCTTATAACAAAGTAATTTAAACACTATTGGCAAATTGTGTTTTGTTTGAAAAGGTGAAACTAGGAGGATAAAAGTGTAAAAAAGTTGAGTGACAAATGTATAGTTAATTTCAATGTAACACTATAGTGTTTGTGTATTACCTAATAAGTAACACTATTTTTTAATAATTTATGTTACATTCACACATTGTGTAAGGTATATGTTATTGCTAAAAAAAATTGCTTTAACAGATGAAAGTTTGACTAATATAATTTTTTTTTAAAATATAATCATTTATAAAAATTATGTGAGAAATTATATATAAAGGGGAATTGAGATATATGGAAATGGTTTTTTTATCACTTGAAATTATGGTTTTCTTTTGCAATTTGTTTCTTTTGTTATTTACTCTTTTCTTTCATTCATGTTTTTCTCGTTATTTATGTTTTTAATGATTTTATTTATCGTGCACTTTACAATTACTTATCATCACTTGTTTGTTTCATTACTGCTTTTTCACTTTCAGTATTTATTTACTTAATTTGTTTATCATCAATAGCTTAAAAAGCTTTATGATTTATTTGTCTTTTCTTTCGAAAATTTTACAATACTTAACGTTATCTGCGTATTATTTGTTTTCATAGATATTTATTAAAAGAAATTAAAAACTTATTTTAATCATATCAATACATCTCAAACATGAAATTGATTTTATTTATAGATACAACTGTATTACTAAACCTGAAAAAAATGAATGAAATTTATATTTTCAAATCTTTAAAAAATCAAATATGATTTTTCAATTTAGTTCTTCCTTGTTTTGACCTTTGAAAATTCTATAATATAAAATTCTATACACATGTGTTAGAGAGACAACACATAAAGTGGGAAACACACCATATTATCGTCCTCCTCAAATATAGCATGTACTAGAACTCTAGTTCTCTGCTTCTATCAGTTCCCAGTTTTTGTCAAACACTTTGAGGAGTTTCTTTATCGCATTTCACTTTCGACTCATCAATTCCAAGACTTCCAATTGCACGATAAGCCGCTACCACTCTTTTATTTGGTGCCATTTGTAATCAGCTAGTAATTACTTTTTCCCACAGGTTCCCAAAATGTAGAACACCCCCTAAATTTCAAAGATTTCTGAAAAGAGAAATACAACCACACAATTTATTAAAAACAAAGTAGGTACATTAGCAAAATCCAGACAACAACTAATAGAAGAAATTAAATGATAAGAAAACTGCCTATCCTGACATAGAAATACAATATTCCACACCACCGATATTTTTTCTCATAACAAAGCCCACAGTATTTAGTAGAATATGAACACTTCTAGGTCGTGCTTACAATAAAATATCAAAAGAATCAATAAGTCAAGTAAAATTTTCAAATTCCTCATCTCCGCAATCATTCAATTCTAGAGGTGAAGTTCATAGAGAGAGAGAGAAAGAGAGAAACAATGAAGATGATTCTTGCTCCTCGGGCAAAATGAGGACAGAAAAAAGACAAGGGATACAAACTTAAGTGCAATAATGAGTGAAAGAACAGAGTAACGCACTGAAAACCTGAGTTAAATCGTGAAAAACAACCATGTACATTACACATGCCAGTACATGAAAACACCAACTAAAACCTCCCAATGAACATGCAACAGAGTATTTGAACACAGCAGATGTTGATGATCTTACAATTTGAAACTTAAACACTTACTCCAACAATCAAACATGAATGCGACACAACCGTTTGGAAACACAAAACAAAATTTTTTTCAGTGAAAAAAGATGCAAATAAATATACATGGTATACATGGTGCACTGGCGCTGATAAACCGATAAATTTCAGTTAATGCTATTCCATTACATGAGATGAGAAATCAAGTTATTCTTTTGGAGATCAGTAGAACCATATTCTATGAAATACTCCAGCCGTGGGAGGAAGATGCATAAGGTTTCTCTCCACCATTTTCTCATATTCCAAAACATACATAAACCAACAGGAAGGAACGCAGGTGAACAAGAATAGAAATTCATCAATCAATCCACCATCAGCATCTGCTCTGTCCGTTGGCACTTAGAGGTGCTAGTCACAACCAACTGGACCATTAAAATGCATCAACCAAACCGTGTGCTACAGGTGAACAAGATCTTCCAGATAACAAAAAGACAATGGGTTTGGGTAGCACCGAGCCTAAAGAGAGGAATGAAGTTATAGAACAGTAGAAGATGACATAGCTTGTTTGAATCAGAGGAAGCAGTTTAAACTTTGACAGGACATCATGAATGAAACTCTAATTAGGATTATGTCAAAAAACACAAAATACCAAGGACGTGTTTAGACATGCTTTTGAGAAAAAACTTCTCTACTCGGAAAAAAACTCTGTATTTCCAATGGAGAAACTTTCAGATGCACTTCTAGCTTGTGTTCAACCAGACCATAAAAACAGAACCACCCCATCCAAGAAAAGGTAGAACCACCTTGTCTGAGAGTAAACCAAGGTTACTTAAAGCTAGATCCAAAACTAGGGTGTTTTTGCATATCGGAGGAACTCACCAAGAAGCTAAGAAGCCACCAAAGATTATACCATGTTCAGGCACAGAAACAGACACAGACACAGGGTGGGTCAAATTAAACCATCACCATTCAGTAAGTAATTATAGTATCGACCATCCGTTTACAAATTATCATAATTTCAAGTAATTGATTTGACTCAACCCAACCCTTTGTTTTATGTTTCTTTGTGAAAAAATTTAACAGCACCCAACAATCAACTGAATAACTTGGGTTCTCATCAAGTTGCAAAAAGTACGATAACAACCACAACAATCATAAGCTACATAAACTTTGTTTCAAAAACAATACTCAAATAAAATATAAGAACAGTAACTAAATTTGATCTTCAACACGGAAACTAGTGTAAGACTAAACCTATAAAATGCAATGGTAACCCAACTATCACTCTATTCAAAGTTCTTCTCAAGTTCATCACAGACAAAGTAATGACAGTATCAATCCTAAGAATACACCAAAATTTCTCACAGAGAGTGTTTCTTTTTATCAAAATCTAGGAAGGTAAAGTTATTGGGAGCGGAAACCCTAGAAGCAGGAGTGCATGCAGACATGCAGGTTTCAAATGGAAGGTACCGGATCTGAGAAAACCTTGTTTTTATTTGAGGGCAGGGGTGCCAAGGAGGCTGGCCTGTTGGAGCTCAATGTCGTTGAACTGCTGCTCGCGGTCCATCTCCACGATGAGAGGGACGACGAGGACAAGAAAGGTGGTGCCGGCGATCCAGGCCGCCTTGCCGGTGCTTCGGAGGAGCTTCTTCGCCACAAAGGCAGCGTCGCCGGCGGCCTCCTTACCACGGACAACGATAGAGGAGCGAGAGATCTTGTTGAGCACGGAGCTGGAATCGCTGGGCCTGTCAGGAAGCCATACTCCACCTCTTTTACCTTGGGACGCCATTAAAGACAGGAATGAAGGAATTAGGGTTTTGCAGATTTGTTTCCCTTCTCCTTATACCCTGTAGCTACGTGTGATTGCTGTTATAAAATATCTATATGTTACTTAAATATATTTTTAGTGTCTTTTTTTTCTATAACTCCATAACTATACTTTTGTTGTTATAAAAAATATATTCAACCAAATAATTTTAGTGACAACATATATTCATCTTAATAGAGAGAAAATGTGTATTAAAAAAAATGAATGAGTCCTCTTTCTGAATATTAGTCATTAAACAACTCCTCTACTTAAAAGAAGAGTTTTGATAATTTTTATACTATTTAATGGGATATGACTTCATTTTCAATTTTTATATATTTTTTATATTTTTTTATCTTACTTTTAAAAAAAATTGTGTTCCTCAATGTACAACTTGGTTAATTTTTTTATTAGTTTTCACATCTCCTATTATCTTTGCCTTCCTGTTTCAATTTGTTAAAAGTTTTCTATTTATAAATTTTTATATAAACATGTTCTTTTAATTTAAATTGCTTTTTAAAAGTTTGATTAATATTTTTTTTTTTTAATTTTATGATTTTTAATTTGTATATAGTTAATTTTTTTAATTTGACATATTTTTTAAATTATTATATAAAATAATTTGATTATTAAAAATATAAATATAAGTTTTATGTATTAAAGGTATATGTATGTGAATATTTTAGAACAAAAGTATTTTAATATTTAAAATAATTAAATAATAAAATTATTAAAATATTTCAAAATAAAAATATATTTATAAAAAATAAATATATTGAAAGGTAAGAAATATTAATATATCGTAAGGATAAAATACGGTTTTCTTTAAAATTAAATAAATAAATTAATTAAAATTTGAGTACGTAAATTACGACTTTTAGCTTTATTAAACACAGAAATTGTGTTTTTAAAACATTGAAATTGTCATTATTCAGTACAATTTACCTATTTATTTTAAATTTTTAAGAATTTAGTTATTTTTATAAATTATAATCAATAGATAGTAAGAAGAATTATGTGAAAGAAAATAAAAATTTAATTTAATTTTAATTTGGAAAGAAATAAAATTATTTTATTTTAAAAAAAATTATATTGGAATTGAATCAAAGTTTAATGGAATATAAAACAATAAACTTGGTGTTGATATAACATTTGACATATCTTTAATGTTATTGATACATTATTAACAAAAACAACAAAATTATATTAATTTTGAAAACATTTTAATATAATTGAGAAAAAAGTTTGATGAGAGCAACTTAAATTATTGAACATCTGTTTTGAAATGCACACAAGTTAGGAATAGGAAAATTGGTGTGTTAATTTCATATACATGGCAATGTGAATTAGTTAGAAATCCTAGATAGCGGCAAGGAGCAGCCAACCTGAACAAAGGTATGGCACCATGCCACACAGACATGCAGACATTCAGAGAGACACAAACAAAAGCTGCGAGACCTTAAGCATCAATAGAGAGTGTGAATCTCAAATATATTAAATCTTCGTTGGCTTCACATTATCTAGTTTTTCACAACGTTCATCATATTGTGTGCCAATTTCCTAACCTTTTTATTTGGTCTTATTCAGATTTTAGATAATGAAGCTGCATGGATAAATTTGATAGGTGAATGAAGCTTCCTTACAACAAAAAGAATGATGTATCAAAAATTGGAGATGTAATGGTAGCGAAAATGATCGATGAAGGTTCCTAAAAAGTTGGGTCAACTTAGGAAGAAGGAATAAAGGAGAAATCAAGGAGAATATTCTAGCAATTTAGTCTCTCAAAATGTAAGTTATTGGTGATCTCAATATGTATTTGCAATAACAATTTAAGAGTACCCTTTACAAGTTGTGGAGACTCTCATTTATAGTAGAGAACATCTACTAAAATCAAAATCAAAATCAAATGCAAGACTAAATGAAATGCAAACGCAAAGTGGCCATGTGAAACACGTGTCTAGATCTAGATCTAAAATCCATAAGAAATGGATCACATGTCATGTGACATATCACACTTTTCTCATTTAACACATGTGCTAAATGTGCAATTCATGACTAATTATAGACTTTTGTAATTAGACTTAAATAGACCTAATTACAAAAGTTAGATGAGTTATGGCCCAAAATTACTTCTAATAATTTTACAATTCATTTTCAAAGTATGACCTAAATAATTCGCCCAAAAAATAAATCTATTCTAATGAATTTTTAAAAAACTTTATGTCTTTCTTGACCTATAAAAGAAATATTTGGAGTCTTTTAGGTCAATTATAGCCTTGAAGCTATTAGCCTCAAAAAGAAAATATCATGATTGACCTTTAATTGAACCTATGGTTAAGTTGAAATCATCATCTGTTTTTCCATAATTCACAACAATAACTAAGAACTAAGTTCATTAGGATACAGAAAACCTTTCCTCATATATGTTTGCATTAGAAATTTAAGAAAGGGACTCAAACCTTGTTTAGAATTTAAATATTTTCACTACTTTACTATCCTTTGTTTCTCCATTCTCTTGTCAACTTTGTTCTTTATCACTTATTTCTGTATTCTTTTTTCTTTCTTTCTTCTCTTCTTTCTATTCTTGATAAAAAAAAATTTCTCTTTTCCTTCAAAATTTTTCATCTCTCTTCAATATTAATTAATAGTGTAGGAGCTGTGTTATATTTGTCATGAATTTCAAATCTTATAAGTTTTACTTAATTTTACTATAATAAAATATATTTATCTTATAATTTTAATATAAAAAACAAGTTAAATGGATTCATTTAAATAAAATATTTTTAAAATGAAACATCAATGTTTTAATTTCATCAATTTAAAACCTATTATAATACTTTTTGTGGAAACACAATGTCAAGGTATCTGGAGAGAAGCACTTACACCTAACATAAGCGCTGGTAACACGAATATACTTATTAGTAGGTTACACTTGCAGCACAACTGAATGAAATTAAGATTGGATGTCGTGCTAAATGTAGCAGAGAGTAAAATAATAAGGTTAACGGGGAGGGAGAGAAAATAAAAGAAAAAATAAAACGTGAGAAATTAATATTTCCATATAATTAAACTGAAAAATTTACCGTGTATAAAAAATAAATGTTTCATTTGATCTGGTTTAGTATTGGTATAATTTAATCACTTATTTCAACCTCAAACTAAATTCTTAGTGATGAAAAAGAAAATCAAACACTTATTAATAGAAGTAATTTGGTTATATAATAATAGTACGATTGTTGATTGTTGTAGATGTAAACTTGCTAATTTTGTTCTGAAATATTGTTGTTATATTTGAGCAACTTGCATATCATATTGATAAATTGTTAAAAACAGTACAAACTTATTCGTTTCAGATTTATGAAACGTGATCATTCACCACGTTTTTGTTGTTGATTAAAGAATGTGACGATGTTGAAAGGGAGAATACCACATTGAACACAAGATTTTCATACTCATACAGAACCCTCTTTGTCTTCCAATACCCACTACAAGTATTGCTCACAATCCTCGTTGCATCTTTGTCACACTCCTTCCTAAGTCTTACCCCTTGCTGTTTCTTGCACAACACATCACACAAAAACTAAGTAAAAACAGTCGCACAACCAGGCATTTTTGCATACCCTGGGGGAAGTAATTGATATCAACAATAAAATAACGATTTTTGCGTCAGAGAACCCCTAATAATATCGAAATTAAACTGGTTTAACCCCCGAAACCTTCGTCAATTCAAAAAAATTGAAAACTTATTTTAACCATATCAATACATCTCAGGCATAAAATTAATTTTATTTATAGATACAACTTTATTACTCAAAGGTTTTACTTCTCTTGAAAAAAAATGAATGAGATTTATATTTTCAAATCTATAAAAAATCAAATATGATTATTCAATTGAGTTAGTTAACTTTAAGAAATTTAGCGTATTATTGCTTAATTATTTTGAGCTTTGATAATTCTATAAAATTCTATAATATTTACTTGTTTTGACCTTTGAAAATTCTATAAAGTTCCATAAAATCAATATATCAAAAGTTTCAAATTTCGCCTTGGGGACAAATCCTAGTGTTGAGGATCTGCAAGTAATGCTAAAATTGTTAGAGTCAAACAAAATGTAATACATTTCCATAGTGTGTTGGGGAGAATTTCATCTTCATACACGTAGATCTGCCTCTTGAAATACGATCTTTCTATATTATATGGTTTACCTTCGGCACGAAAAAAAATCTGAAATTGCCCTTATACTAAAGCTGTTCAAAGTCATGTAATCAAACCCTAGGCTAACCAGATCATTGCTGTTTTTTTCTTATGTACATCACCAGTTTCCCCACACTCGTTAAGTAAAAAAAATGCCTCAGTTGACAGTTATCTCCTCCCCAATATTAATGTCGTCAATGTACTGAACTTTAGGCTCTAAATCAATGAACTGGTTTGATTTACTTGCTAAGTGGGAAATGCTAACCCTCCCTTGCCGCTTAATATAATCAGCAACAGCTTTCATCTCTTCCTGGGAGATGTAAATAAATTTCCCTCTGTCATCCATAACACCCGAAAGCCGACCTGATGCACAAAAATAACTCATTATATCCCATCCAACTTGCCAGCTCAAAGGCAGTGTGTAGGATATCATAACCATAAAAAGGGCAGCAACATTTGAACGTATAATAATTTTAATTTTATCAAGTTGTAACAAGTAAAAAAAAAAATGGAGACAAGAACAGCATACTTATTAGTAGTGGGGAAGAACACAATTTAAGGCCCATTTGTTTAATCTCTTGAAAAAGTAATACGAGTGGTAATAAAAAGAGAGTTTTTTGGGAAATTTTATAAAGTGCCAAAAGTTATATTTTGTTTGGATTAGAATTATACAAAAAAACACACTTTATTTCAAAAAAATTGTCATAATCACAGTATTGTTTTTTTCAAAATGCGACTAAAACTAGCTTCAAATAATTACAATCTGACTTTTTATCAAATGGTACTTAAAAGTTATCTTTTGGAAACATGAAACAAAGTTAATCTTCCTATACAAATAAATGCCTACAGAGGGAATCATGTATGACAATGTTCAAAAGATATATAACACATCCTCTAAGACGATATTCTAATACTCTAAATTACTGGTTGAAAGTAGTTGGAAAACACAAATTAATGTGAATCTCTCTTCTTATTTAATAAACCTTCCTCGTGACTTCGTAATTTTCAATAATTTTATCCCCAATAAGTGTATGCTGCTATGACTCCTCTACTGTACAAAGGCAATATAAATTCTTTCTGGATGCAGAATAACAATGAAAAAAAGATATTAATGAAGAAAAACTACCAGATAACTCAAACACTAACTTTGGCACAACATACCAGAACACAACAAAATGCACGTAGGTTGATTGCACAAAGAAAAAACTTACTGTTCGTTCAACAACCCTCAAAAGAATAATTAGATTGAGTAGCAATGCTAAGAAAAGGGCACGTTATCCTTTGCTATTTGACATTAATAAAAAAAACTTGGTCATTCTTTGTGGGAAGGTTTTAATATAAGGACAGTTAATGAGTATGGACAACCTGTAACTCATGAAAATGGGGTATAAATTAAAATATACATAAGGAATCCCAATTGAGTCTAATATTTCCTCCACATTGAAGCCTTGCCAATGAATTACCATAGAAAATGGACAATTGGCTACATATACGAGTTCCAGTGGGGATGTAGGTGATGTAAAGACAAAAATCTAAGAAAAACGGGAAAGATAATAGATACTTGTTATGATGGAAGACAATTTAAATAGCAAGGTCCTTACCCATGCTTTCCAGGGATGTGATACGATTGATACATTCCTGCATCGGTACAAAAAAATAAAGGAAACCGGTGAATGTAAAAGATATCACTCAGACAGTACGAACTATAACAATATTCATCCTTAAATATATTGAGTGTCTCAAAAGAAAGTACAAAATAGGGCTTCATTACTTAGAAACTATCACCACTTGGTCTGACACCCATACAAATGTAGAGAGTAAATTACAAAAAGCTAAAGTGCCAAATGGAACTATAATTCAACTTAAAGGCCCGTATCTCTTCTCCTGGAAATGGGAACAAGAAATATTTTACGGATCTTCATCCAAAAGGAAGTGGTTTTAATGCAAAATATTTGATAATGAAACGAATTTGTACTCAAAGGGGAGTGGCACATTTTGATTGGTTGTTACTTGTAGTGCACCCAAATTACTGTGTTCCAGAATTAGTATAAATAACAAGGTTACTGATAGGACAGTTTGTATGATGTGCCTTGAGACAGTAATTTAGTAAGCAATGTATCTGAATTATCATTTTTTTTGTCTCAAGACAGTCATTTAGACAATGCTGGATTTGCAACAGTTATCAGGAGGCGTTCTACATATAGTGTCAAATATATCATTAACAAGCAATATGACCAAGTTATAGTATACAAGTAGATCCAAACCTCAGCTTATAAGTCAATATTGTGAGGTTAAGTGAGACTTAGTCCACTTTTTAAGATAGTATACGAGTCTATCCTAGTAAGGTTTGTTAGGTTATCATGTCACCTGCTATCAAATCATTATAAGACCACCCATGACATGAGGGTATGTTGGAAACCTCACATTTTAGAGATATGGTTAAATTATAACATATAAGTAGACGGAAACCTCATCTTACAAGTTTGTTTTATGAGATTAAGTTAAGCTTAAAATTCACTTTCCAAGATATTGCATAAAAGTTTGTGTTTCATGAGTAATTGGTATTGAATGTGTTTGAGAGAGAACAAACATCATCTTACAAGTTGGTTCTATGAGGTTAAGTTAAGCTTAAAACTCACTTTCGCAGATATTGCATGAAAGTCTATATTTCATGAGTAATTGGTATTGAATGTGTTTCAGAGAGAACAAACACTACAGGGGTTTAGGCCTTTGTATTGCATGTTGAGAGATGTTGCTCTTGCCTAGGGACTTTGTTTTGTGATCTTCCTCCGCTGTATAATCTTTGTAGTATCCTTGTTTTACTAATTCTAGGAAACATACAAATAAAGTAATAGTTATTGTGTGCAATTCGCAATTCTAAAATTTTCGAAAGGATTAATTAAGTTTCAAGTTCCTTATAAATTTAGGTATTTTCAATTGAGTTCAATTGAGTTCCTTATAAATTTTCTTGGTCGATTAAGTAATCAAAATGTTGATATTTTTTTTTTTAATTGAGCCCCTGCTGTTTAATTTTTCAATAACTAGGTAACATGACTATTATTTTGCCTCGTCATCTTACTTATTTGTCATCATGTGTTAAGAAATGTGATATTTTATGATTAATATAAAAATGATATTGTGATTAATACAAAACGAGTGATTTTATGCTCTCACTCAAAATGTGTTGGATAACAAAGTTATCATGCTCCCAGATGGCTTCCACATCATCACTTAGAGCAACCAAGGGATTGTCCTCATCACAACCATTGATGATACCACATCATCACCTAGAGCAACCAAGGGATTGTCCCCATCACAACCATTGATGATACCGTTCCTGCTATCCAACATGTTTTTAATGAAAGCAATAAAAATTACTTGTTTTTTACAATAACTGGAATATTGCTTGGAGGAAATAGAGCATATGGAGATGAGGAGGAGGGTCAAGAGGATGCAACCGTCAAATGGAGGCCTTGACAATGATTAGATGATTATTTCTGTTTTGCTATCCTTGCTTTATGTTTAGCATTTTATATTCTATTGGAACTCGATCTTTTGTTCTTTACTTAGTTTCAATTCAACTTTATATTCTTTTGGAAGTCTGTTTCTTTAGTTTTTCTGGATTTTAGTTGTAAATAATAGTAGGATGTTTTGTTTGACCCGCTGCCTTTTTGGATGCCATTTATTTTTTTAGGGGTCGAGTAATTCTTATTGGTTGAGACAAAGGGAATTTTGGGTTTCATGTTCTCAACTCAGCAGCTGTAGGTTGTATGATCAGACTAGAGAGAACGGTTCAGTGCTGTCACATGAAAAACAAAAGATATATTTCGGGCCCAAAATCTCACGAAAATGGGTTCATATACAGCCCTGCTTGTAATAAAGAACAGAGAACGAAGAAAACCAGGACCCAACAATCTTCTCTCACTTCCCAGTGATGCTAATTGTAAATTGTAATTGAGCTCTAAGGCACAAGAAAACCAATAGGATTGTGCAACATTAGCATCCTAGATGAATAGAAATATATGATCACTCATGTACTGTATTCTTCCTAGGAATCATATTCTTTAGAATATTGCGCCCAGCAATGATATTTCTGCTAACATGTTTGGTTGGTATTTAATAATTAAAAGAGAGAGAGAAGAATGTAATGGAAATAGGTAGTTATTATTTCCAAGAGATATTTCCTGGAAAAAAAGATACCAGGGAGTATATTTTCATAGCCACTAACCAAGGTAGCAACATTAATTCACATCTTCACAAGAAGATGACGTATAACAAACACCATTTAGTAATTAGTAGAATGCACTGTTCACTCTACCTTACATCTCCACTTTCCCTTCATCCATCTCTCCACTCCAGAAGTCTTATTTTTCTATCATATAAGATTGGAGTAGCATCATCTATCTTAAACACAGGGTTTTAACTAGCTTCCTTACCAATACAAAATATATTAAAAAAATAAATATAAAAAAGAATAAAGGTAACCTCAAGGTAAACTTAGTCATTTATCTCAACATACTTTCATCCTTTTTTTTTTTTTTTTGGAACATTGTTGGTGGTTTATATAATAGTAAAATACTAATAATTGTCTAGTAGTGTAGTACTGCCACACTCACATGAAATAGTAGAAATAAGGACATTGGATCAACCTGTGTAGAGAAGCTGACTCAAAGAAAAGAATAAAATAGGAAAGAATACCTGTGTTCGCAATTTAAATTCTGCAGCAAGTTCTTCTAAGGGAACACATTTGTGCTTCTGAATGATTACACAATTAAGTCTAAATTAGCATGGCTATAAAACCTCTTCAAAGATGACAAAGATAATCCTAAATTATTGCTATTAATTTTTATTTTTCCCATGAATAAATTATGAAAAATTTAGTAGGGGAAATCAAGGAAATCGAAGGAGAATGACCTTTATATATTCAACAAAATTGGCTAGCAAGTCTTCAGCACTATCCTGCGCTTCTTCAAGGGTACCTTCCTCATCAACTGAAAATTCACCTTTCCACTTCTCAAACTCCAATGCAGCAGCCTCCTCCTCCTTAGCTTTCTGAGCTTTGGCTTCCTCTTCCTACATGAACCATGACAAAGCATGTGCTTTGCAAGTTAATGAACCATAAGAAAGTCTATACTAAAATCAAAGCAGAATAAGGTAATGAACTCACCAACATACGCTCCTGTGCCTCACGCTCCTCATCCTTCAACCTCCTCATTTCTGAATAACGATCTTGTTTTGCCTGCTTTGACTCTCGTGCAGCTTCATCAGCCTTCCAAGAAGAAAGACCAAAATACAACTATTTAAATTTTAACTAACATAGATAAACCCTCCCAAAAAAGTGAAACATGGCATAGAAATTAAAAAATACATAACAATGCCCAGGACATGAGGGGAGGAGGAGCTGTCTTGAATTAAACACTCAACACCCCTATCTGAGTACAAATTCTCCCCTGTATTCTACAAACCCTTGAATCCAACACTTAACAGTTTAAGTATTAGTTTTAACTAAATAAAAACTAGAGACAGTAGCCATGCACACTGAATGGGAAAAACAATAACAGAGGTCAAAACAAAATAACCATGCTTTTTTAATAAAATTACAGTAATCCCATTTAGGCAGGAAGCATTCACTTCTCAGAAGACAGCAAAACGTGTAGAGAAAATGGACAGTTTTAATAATAATAATAATAATATTAAATGGGTTGAGTCAGGTGTCCTTTACTAAAAACCTTCAATCCAGATAACATCTTTCATTTCAAGAAGCCAACACTTTTGGTAAATCAAATTCAAACATAAGTTATAGTCCATTTGTAAATTAGTATAGAAGGCTACAAGCTATGGTGCAAAAAGCAAGAATCCAGCAAAAAATATACGCAAGTAAAAAAAGAAGGAAAATATCCGAACATCACCATGAAAGAGAGAGAAGAGTAGGTATGATAGGGGGCGTAATTGAGAGAGAGATAATAGGTGTTAATAGAGTGTTTGTGATTTTAGGTGTCCATATATAATTACCCTAAAGTTAATTGTACCAGTTTCTAAAACAACAAAAAATACCTGACGCCGTGCTTCCCTCTCTTGCCTTTTGGTTTCCTTTTTCTTTGATGCTTTAGCCTCATAATACCCTCCACCGGCAGCTTCATCGTCACTCTCACCAGCAGATTCTGTTTACATGCAAACAGAGTTCATCACTCAAAATGGCAACCCAGTTTCAAGAAGCAATTTCTATGCATACTTCCATTCACCAACTAGTTCAATCGTACTTCCATATGAGCTTCTCAGTATGCAGTTGAGAAGAAAATGAAAAGGTATAACGAACAAGTTTCTCGCGTAAGTTTAAATTATTTTAGCTTATATGTACGTAAAGATCAGCTTTAGTAAGCTAAAAAGAAAACTGTCAATAATCTAATTTTAATTTATGAGAAAAGTTTAATATAATTTGCTTTTTCTTCCCTATAAATGATTATTGAGAATTTTATCTACCCAGATCAGAAGTCAAACAGTTGACTCCACAGGTACAATTATCTCTATATCTCATTCTAACCTAAACACTAACAATACATAACACCGATGCATCTAACAAGATAGCAAGACATAAACCCACAAAGATCACCAGATTTCAATGATTTCACATCCATCAACCGTCCTTGTGTTCATTTTGAACAAATTTCTTTACAAGCACTTATAGAAAGACAAGAAAATACGAAGAAAAATATGGAACGAACTCCTCCCTAACTTAAATTTTGTTTCACATAAGCTCACGGAAATTCTTTTATATAAATTTCGTAAAAGATAAATTTATTTTTGTTTTTTGCTTCAAAGTTTATCCAAACATTCTCTTAGTATAAAACAACTCATCTCGGATATATGAAGAAGCAACATCTCTGATTCACATTTTCATTCACCAAGACATTATTGCGTTTCACATAGGCACAACAAATTAAACTAAAAAAAAAAGCAATTAAAAGAGTAAAACGAGAAACCTTCTACCGTCGCAGGTGAATCTGCCGACGTGCTAGCTCCAGACGCAGCAGGCCGGCGACGCATACGACGAGTGGCGGTGGCGCGCACCACGGTTTCTCTCCGCGGAGCCTGTCGATTGATTATCAATTATAAAAAAAACCCGGTTATGAATTTCAAAGCGAAGCGATTAGGGTTATGGTGGCGAAATGAGGAAGAATGGTGGAGTTGAAAGAAGGTGCAAACCTGAGGAGGTTCGTCGCGGTGAGGTGCAGGCTGAGAATCCTGACGGCGTTTCCATAGGTAGAGTGGGATCAACGCTACAACGAGAAACATTGAGAGTACTGCTACGAGTAGCTCCTCCATTGCTGCGAATCGAGCTCTCTGTGTTTCCCTTCTTTCTTCTTCTCTCTGGTTTCTCGCGAAATTTATTTCTGAACTCTGTTTGGGACTCTTGGAAACGACGTCGTTCCTTTCCTTTCTCTTCTCCGCTTAACGATGTCGTTCTGTCTTTGCATTTTTTTAGTTCATAATACGGTTAGTAAAAACAGAATTTGTAATATGTAATGAAAATTAACTTATTTAATGCATATAATACAGAATATGGTTTTACTTTATCTTTGAATTTTTTGAACATCTTTAAAAAATTTATTACTATATTTATCAATTTATTTTTCTAAAGTTCTTTGCCAACTAATATTTTAAAGACCTTAGTTATATTATTATTAAAAAAATGTCACGCCAACAAATATTACATGATAACATACATTCATGTTGTGTAGTATTTTAATGGGCCAGAAGGATCAAAATAACATTCAACAATTAGTTGTTATCTTATATTTTTCGAATGGATTCAAATAACTAAAGAAAAAATATATAGAAGAAGAATATGAAAAAATGGTAGCTAAAGCTTTGAACTAAAATGACCCAAGATAAAAAAGAAAATTGTTATCAAAGGAAAAAGTACATACTTAAATATGTGTTGAATTTAGGAGAGAAGTAGAATGAAGTAAATTGAAAGTCTGAAAATTTGATCCAAAGAAAAGAAAAAAAAAAATGCATTCGGTTTTTGTGTTTTTCTTCTTTCTTCCATGATTATTACTTTCATCCCACACTAATAGTACAAAATAAATTCTTAAACCTTAAACTCTAACCCTCTAAATCCTTTATTCTTGTCGCATTACTTTATTTTTGTCGTGCTCTACAATTACTGCCGTTACTTCCAAACTACAACTTAATTATGCCTGTAATTTTTAAGATAGAATGAAGAAAAAAAACACTTATTCTGAAGTTCGTTCCAAAAAATATTATCTATTTTATAAAATAATCATTTTCAAAAATTTATTTTAAATGTTCCAAAACTTCTTTTTCCAAAATCCCTTTTTGAAAATATTAATCCAGAAATTTCATAAAACTTGCTTTAAAAGATTTCTGTAGTGATCCAAAAGTCACATTCACTAAAAATAAAATGTCATTTTACAAATTATAGGGGCGGAAAAATTATGCAGGTGCAGGAAGAAAAAAGGCCTTAATTTTATGTAATATGAAAATAGGTTCGGCCCAAGTAATGACTTTTTGAAGGAAATAGTTACTAAAGAGCATAATTGATATTTATTTTATCTTACAAACTAATATGAAAGATAAAGAAAACGAGAAAATTATGCAGTAAATAGACAAAAATTTGTGTATTACCATGTTCATTATTTCTCACATAAATTGATTAAATATTCAATTTAATACTTTTACAAATTAGCTTATGTTAATTAATTTCAAAAAATGTTTTAAGGAAAAAAATTGTCGAGGATCATAATAATTAACTATTAGTTAAAAATATTAGCTCAATATCTAGGAAAGTACAAATTAAAATTAACGTGCTTTATTATTATAAAAATCATGTAGTCTATAAAGATATTGCATTAATTATTATTATATATTATTACTGTGCATGATATTAATTAATATGATTAAACCAAATGCATGCAAAGTGGTGCGTGGAAGCAGAGAATGAAACACTGGAGTCACCTCAGAAAAAACCTAACCAGGAGCCACCCACGTAATCTTCTATAACATGCAAGCTCAACTCTACAATAAAATGCACTTTCTCTTGATTCATTCATTACTGGATACAATATTCTGCGAAAGAAGGCGAAATTCGATGTAAGAACCACCTTATGAGGAAGATCCAAGTTCACCATCATGATGATGATGTTCTACATTCTCATCAATTCATACTCATCATATTACAAATGTTCATATCATTGACATACATTCACTACATACTTATTTATATACATCACCCAACCTATTATCCAATGTGATAACAAAAAACATTAGAACACCATGAAACATTCCAAACAAAATGCACTCTTTCATGTCAAAATCAAACCAAAACACAAGTAGGTGCATAATAGCCCACCAACCTATCAAGCGGAAAATTTCTACACAAAAGAGAAACTAAAAAAGAGAGCATTCGTATCAAAATGACTTTTCTAATTACAAACCTTAAATCAAATATCATAATTGTCAAAACAAAATATCATATGTCTAGAACATATTGTTACATTTTAGCTTGATCTGACGGTTAACAAAGTGAGAATCACAATTATCATAAGACTACTCAAAGCTGAAAACAAGGTGGTGTCTGACAGCCCAAAAATGGCACCAAGCACCAACAAATTAGTGAGTTCACTGTCTGGCTTGCACCAGATGGTAATTTAGTACTGCTTATGGCCAAGTCAGTGGCCCATGTCCAATTGGTGCCCGACGACACTATGGTGGTGCCCGATGCTGAACCAAATGTCTAAACTCTCTCTTTAAGTTTCAACTAATCAATTTGACCTTTCTTAAGCTATTCTTCACTCAATAAACTTCATAATATTTTAATATATCAAACTCTTAGCTCAAGAAGTGTCAAATCTAATCAATCAAAGGACTTATAAAGGGGTTCAAATTAACGTCATAAAAAAAAAAACTCAAATTCCATTTACCATTTGATGAGTGATGAATGGATTTCAATAAGTATTTTCTCTTACATTCCAAAACTCAAACAAATTATACAACTACAAAACATACCCATGGAAATCAATTAAGTAATGTTTACCATAAAATAATTAATTTCCCTACCAAGACCTCAAATTATGCATATAATTTTTTCTTCTATCCAAATTCATCAATCCTACTAGTTCACCCTTTCACAACATCAAGCAAATGAAATCACTTATGCATCAGTTCAAACATTCATCAATCAGAATTTCAACCACAATCTCATACAACAAATTTTAACGCATCCAAATTCAAATATATTAATGCTCCACAAATCAATCAATTATTTCACCAAAAACACATCTATACAACACTCAAAGCTTTAACAAATGTTCAATTCATTCAATTACAACAAAACTTTTAAAACATTTAGTTTCCCTTGCCTTCGAAGATAGACTCGAAACTCTAAGAACCACCAAGACACCTTCAAACTCATAAAAGCTCAACCTTAACCTAAAGACAACGAAAAATAATTGGATTCAACCAAACGAACCATAGATTACCAAGAAGTGAAGATAAGACTTTATGAACACATGTGACCCAAAAAGATCACATTCATTACCCCAAAAACGAGTGGGTAGCGAAGTAAATGAAAATTTCGACTCACCCAAAAGAGAGTTTTGTTCGACTAAATTTGAAGAAGACTTCACGATGAACAAAACCCTTGTCTTTGCGCTTTTATGAAAAAAGATTTTATAAATTTTTTATGAAGGGTTTTACTGTGTTCATAAGAATAAGGAAAAATGATATTTTAATCTTTTTTTTTTTTGACTCACTTTTAACCTACTACTTCAATTACCATTAGATCATTTATTTTGATTCTTTTTAGTGATGTGATGTGATAATCTAATGGTGATTAAAGTGGTGGATTAAAAGTGGGTAAAAAAAAGGTTAAAGTATCATTGTCCTTAGAATAAGTTACAAGATCAAAAAAATTAAAAATTGTTTAAAACTATAGTTTAATTCCCAAATTTAGACGTTTTAATTATTTAAAATATATAAAAACTGGTCCTGAAAGTAAATCTTTTAAATTATTTAAAACTATATAAATGAAATTATTTTAATCTTTCAAATACTTTAAAATTATGGGACATAAGTTGTAGGAATAGTTATGGTGAATAAATTATATAATTTTATCTCTAGGAATGACAAATAAACTTGTCCATGTGGATGTTGCTCGAATTCGTTCCATATTGATTGAATATGAGAATGGAGATGAGGATATACATATATGTCATGTTCTCGTCCTCATACCCACCATAATATTTGTCATGCCATATTCCCATTCCTATTTAAATTATTAAAATACTCATAGTCTATTAAGTAAATTTACACACACACACACACATATATATATATATATATATATATATATATATATATATATATATATATATATACTAACACATTTTCTATCTTTTATTTCTTATAATTGTTTGGCTTATCATAAAATTATTTTGCATCTCCAAAATATTTTTTTTCTTATCACAATATTTATGCGATTATGTTCAAATTATGTATATCAATTAAATATTTTTTATGTCTCACATTTGAATATTTCTACTCTTTTTTAATATTTTTATTTATTGTATATATATATTTTTCACATGAGAATGTTTAACACTCTCAATTTAAGTGTTCAACAGTATAAACATTTCATTTACTAGATTATATAAAATAAAATTATCTTCTTTATTCTATTATTATTATTTTTTTCATCTGAATAACTCTTTTGTTTCGCTAAAATAATTTTTGTATCTCTCAACCATCAATTAAATTGATACTTTAAGAGATTTTTTAGATCTCTAAGGTATTTTTCATCTTATCATACCCTTAATTATACATTTGTTTTTCTTTATTCATTCAATAGTATCTCAAATTACTTATAAGACACATTTGATCATTTTTTTAAAAATATTTTTGTTTGTTGTTTATTTTAATCATTATTTTGATATTTTATATATAATTCTTTTTATATTTTAACTCATTATCATACATGTAATTTTATCATTATAATTGTACAAATAAATTTTATTTACTATAATATAATAATTTAATGTAATTTTCATGAATCTTTTTATCACCATCCAACATATATTGATGTTCAAAAGATGAAAGATCTATGTTAAAATTCTATTATTATTAGTTTAATCTATGCTCCATGTGTGATTTTGATTGAGTCATGTATTATAACTTTAATTGTTGTATAAAAAAAAGATTTATAAGAATTTAAAAAATAAAGTAAACAGATATTTAAAATATTATTTAATTTGAATATTTGTTTTCCTTTTATTAAAAATATTTTTAAATTTTATTAACTAGGTTTCTAAATATTTGATATTGAATAAATAAACTACCTTTCAATATTAAATTATTTGATAATATTAAGTTTCTCTTACTATAATTTTGTATTATTTTATAAAAATTACTCAATTGATATTAAAATAGGAAAAAAGTAAATACAGGTACGAGTACATGTATAAGTATATATCCGTTATTTGGTAGGGATAAGACAAAAATTTAATACCTATTGAGTTTAAGTATAGAGGTGAAGATAATTTTTTTTTCTCTCAAGATAAATATGAGACGGTGAATCTCATCCCCACAATGTCGTGTCATCCCTGTTTATGCCCTAAAACTAAGTTATAATACAAGGTTAAGAAATTGTTTGTAATTGTAGTTTAGATCCTACGCTGTTTAAAATTATTTTAGTTGAACTTAATTAACTTAATTTAAGTTTTACAATGTATGCGTGTTAATTTAAGTTTTATATGTTTTATATTTAAGTTTTATAACCTTTTTTCTTTTTTTTTCCGTGAATTTGACCATGAATTTTGAAAAAAATATGAGAGAATATTCCATTTAGTATGTCATAATAAGATGACTGCTTTATTCCTTTTTATTTTCTTGAAGAAAATATTTTTTAAAATCTTCTCTCCTGAAAAAAACTTGTCTTCTTTTTCTAAAATTTGTCTCATAAAGTTCTATAAAATCTTTATTTTCAACATGGCCTTACTTGAAAAAAATAAAAGTGAGGAATGAGAATAGATAAAGATGGTCTATAGAAAGAAATCTTGGAATCAAAATATGATATTTGAGGATACTAAATAAATTAAATGAAAATAAATATGAATCAGGTGCCAAATAGATTTTGCTCAAAAGAAAAGTTATAGATCTTTCTCTTAATTCACAAAAAGTACATTTTTATGTTAGTTATTTATGGCATATTACATTAGTTAAATTTTTTTATGCAAAGACAAATAAGGTAAAAAGTCTAAAATATATTACTATAGTTATCCAAACGATGTAAAATACATATTAATATTATATTGATTAACACAATAAACCAATATAACAATTTGGTATTCTAAAAAAATAAATGGTTACATATAGCATCGGTTCTTGTAAATAATAATCGATGTAGTATTCAAGTGAGGGATACAACATCTGAAATTTCAGAAAAAGTTCCTTCTTATAGCGAGAATGAAAGAATTTCATGCATGCATTATTTTAATTGTATTTAGTAAACCACACAATACCTCTTGTTATTTCAATACTCATCAAACTTTTGTGTGATGTCCTTAAATTTTATATATGCTACTTAGTTTTTTTAATCATAATCAAATTTTACAAAATCAATCAAAAGTTCACTTCTAATCATGATATTTCTTAAGATCATTTATGCCATAAAATGTAACACCCCATTTAATTAATAACGTAATCAAAGAAGCGTCACACTAGAATAATATCATAGTGCAGCCTTGGAGTTTAAACCCACTCCTTACAATGTAAGGCACACCACGATGCCACAGGAAACCAGACATAAAGTTAAAGGAAACATAAGGAGGTCACAAGTCAACGAAATACATGGGTCGTAGCCCTAAGAAGCCCAACTAGATAAAACAACGGCTCCAGCCCAGATGGCTATGTAGCGGAGTCACCGTTCCCCTGTTGATCACGAGAACCTCTCGCTTCTGCTCACATCAACAAATTGATGATCATCGCAAAAGAGAAGTGCCACACATCCAAGACAATCAAACAAACAAAGGGTAAGCCAGAGCCAAAAATCATGTCATCGATAAAGTCATATATATATATATATATATATATATATATATATATATATATATATATATACACACTCTTATATATATATAACACAAAAAAATATAACATTCCAAGCAATACACTACGACTCGACTCGACTCATCCGGATACATATAACTTGGTCGGATTCAGCGGATGCTTGCGCTTGTGGTGGATACCTCTGCTCACCCCCGAGCTATGTGTTACAAGAGTTATGATGAATCAATCTCCCTCACCACAAGGTTAGCCCTTAGTGAATTTCGGGCCTCCTGCTACTCTCACCACAGGAGTCAGTCCGCTCTAGATAAGACTAACTGAACCCTTAGAGTGTCAGGATGCAACCTTACCTTGAATCCTTACCTAGTTATACAGATGGGGCACCACCATGGACACCCACTAACAGGGGCCATGGGATTACGTCCCGACCACTGAAGCACGGCCCTGGAAATCTCACCTAGGGATCCCAAGGACTTACGCACTGACACGGACCAAACTTCCTTAATCAATCGAAGAATTCGGCATGCATACACACAATATACATATACATATACATTTCATACAATTGCTCATTGTCCACATCTTTCGTATTCCCAACCAAACCTTGCCAACTCGTTATTCTCGAGTCCAGAATATGGAGCTCTGTCTCATACCATTACCATGTCACATTAATACCAACACTTTCCTATCTCATGTTGAACTCATACCAAACTCATCATTTCAATTTCATGAATCTTCTCATACAATCGTCATGCTCACATCATGTTAAAACCCACAATTCATAACTCATGCACCACCTCACTCACAAAGGCCATCCAGTTCATAAACTTAAAAGCATACTCATACAAGCATGTTATCCACTTTTGAAATCAAAGAAGACATCAATTTCAACCCCCTTCTCGCCCAGCATCTCGCTCAGGCAGAAGGATCTCGCCCAGGCGAGGAGGACCCTCGCTCAGGTGAGCTTACTTCGCCTAGGCGAGAGCTCGACCTCTAGAGTTAAAATCCTACGCGCGTTCTCGCTTAGGCGAGACCCTCCTCGTCTAAGCGAGACGTTCGCTCGCCCAAAAGTGCAGTGGGTCGCCTGAGCGACCCTTCGTGGAGAAATACTCAAGCGAGTCCCTGTTGATCTCGCCTAGGCGAGGCAGGCTCGCTTAGGCGAGTTTGACAGACTTCGCCACTGTTCCTCGCTGCTATCAACACCGTTCAAGCCAACAATAACACGAATCATGCCATACAACCACAACCACATACAAGCACGAAAAAAACGCATAACATAATCAAAACTACCAGCATTTCACCAGACACAAGGGTTCTAGCTTCCCTTACCTGAAAAACAAGCTAGTAGTTGGATCCTTAGGCACAAAAAACGCAACGACGTCTAGAGCGGATTAGTGCTGGAAAACAGTGTAGCTAGATTAAAACGAGTTCACCCTAATTGACCCTAGTTGTAACCACGAAGACGGGGCTAAAGGGAACTAAGGTACAAGTTAGAACAGACTTACGTGAAGTGGAGTTTTGGTCGGAGTTCCCTTGGGGGTTGGCGGCTAACCCTAGCAGAGCTCTGGAATGGAAAGGAGGCAGTGTCAGGTTCAGATTGCAAGTGAGGCTAAAAGGGGAACCCTAACAGCTTTAGGGCCCCTGCACCATATGGGCCAGCCTTTAGGCCCAACGGATTAAGGTCAGCCCTTAGACATTAGGGCAGAAAAAAGAAAACAGATTTTTAATGGGCCTTACATATAACTTAGAAAAATTTATGTTAGGCTTGTTCTTTATGAATGTCACTAGGTCATGCCTTCTTGAACCATAATTTTGATAGATCTTCGTTAATTTTCATCATGAATTAAAGTATGACATAACGAAAGAAACAACAATATTGTATGTCTTAAAGTATCTCTCAACCTTTATAAGAAAAAGAAATACATGCCTAAATATTTATATATTCTCTCATTTTACTTTACCATTGTACATATTTTGTGTACAGTAAAAAGTGTAATTATTGTAACATTTAAATTTTTCGCTTTCTAAAATCTATAATTAATAAAAAAATATATAAAACTAAAAGATTATTCCAATTATCTTTTAATATTAACCTCTTTTCCTATTTTCCTATTGTCCTGTATCTTCCTCGAGACTTGCACTTTCATTTGCTCTTATATAAAATAAAATACGATCATCGCATATAGAAGCCACCAAATAAGAATGGTGAGCTAACATACAAACATCAAAACATGATAACTAGAATACACATCAATCATAATATAACAATTCTCGCAAACCTTACATATTCATGTCTCTCACAACATCATACAATTTCATTATTCGTTTCACACAACCATTCACAGAGCCTATTGTTTCAAATATCAGTGTAAACATATCATCACATATGCAAAACATGTCATCATGACAGTTTAACTATTATATTTTTTAATTATTAAAATTACTAGAATATCACAATTATTACTTATTTTTTTAAATATTACTTCAACTAGGCCTAACTAAATAATTAAATCTACATTATATATATATATATATATATATATATATATATATATATATATATATATTAGAGCTGTTAAAGTGGGTCAGAATCCGTGGGTCAACTCGGTCCACCATGGGTTTGGGTCGCGTTAGGTTGAAATTTTTTTACAAATGTCAATATGGGTCAATTTTTGACCTGACCCGCCAAGAATCCGGCTCACCCAGATTGAATCCGTGGTGAGTCGGATTTGCTCACCAATCCGTATGGTCACACACATTATGTTAGACTTTGCAATGTTGGGTTATTTTTTTAACCAAATACCCGAACGATCCATTTTGACAACTCTAATATATATATATATATATATATATGGATGGAGGCAGATTCATTGGAACACAGCTGTTAGTTGACGACAATAAATATCTTGGGGGTTTAGGGTATCGTGTCCTGATTGTGGAACTCTTGTTGAAGTGTTGGTGGTATTAAATTATTGGGTGCAAACACCATGTGGTATGATGTTTGGAACTTTGTCCGGAGGAGACTGAGTTGAAAGGTGGTTATCGTGGTTCAAAGGGTGGCACGCGGCAAACTCTCCCTCTGGTGTAGTGTATGGTATTTATTGGTACAAGTTTCGAAACAAGGCACTTGTGTGACCACCTTAATATATTTGGTAATGTTACGTGGAGGAAACCATGGCCTTAAACTATGCCAAATCAGGATGCATGGCATTTCTTGGAACACAGTATAGTACGGAGGATACCCTTTGTTTCCATGGTTCCTAACAACTGGCTTCTGCACGATGCGGGTCCTCCAAAAACCTTCACAACTTCACTCACACCTTACTCAAACACCCACATCGATTAGATGCACACTTTACAATCTATTTAGAAGCGGTAAGTAATGGACATTTCCATGCAATGGGTCGCAAATAATCTTATATCTAATAACAAATTTCAATCTGTTAATCCAACTTTAAGTTGGTGGATTAACTCGCCAACCTTTTCCATTCTGGGATGAATTTGATTCTTCACCTCCTTTGCGTCCTTTTAATGATGTGGATCGATCCTATTAGGAACAAAACAATAAAAAAAAATAAGGAGAAAAAAGTAAACGAGACAAGAATTTAACGTGGTTCGGCGTATAATGTGTATGTCTACATCCACGACTATACTATAAAGTATTTTTATTTATGATATCAGAGCCTGGGTTCATGTGGTGACCGCCTCAGACGAGATCCTGTATCGAAAGTTTTTCTAATAATGGGTCAGGTAAGCGAATCTCATTAAGAAGAACGGCGATACAAAAAAGAGGTACTCGGTAGTTAGCTCGAAAGGGAAGTACCAATGTGAAAGAACTCACACTTGAGGAAGAGATCGTTGGCAATCAAAGTGTGAGTCTAAATCCCACATTGAGTAAAAATGAGAAAGTTAAGCACAATGTAAGATCAAGGCCCATAAACTCACTGTCTTAAAGATTTTTTTTGGATTGAGAGTGATGTCAATTCTTTATATGGTTGGATTTATGTCTAATTAGTGTTGTAACTCCCCAATAAAACACTCTCTTTAAACCTAACAAATCCAACTTGATCCATTTTTTTGGACCGGATTAAAACGAGTTGACCAATTTTAATATTCTTACTCATATTCTTATATCATAACATAAAACGAAAGATTGATATGTTTACGTGTGAATTTGTAAAATTTTTGTTTTTTTATTTTAAATGTATACATAAATTCATTTTAATTTTGGGATGAGTTTAGTTTTTACTAAGAAAATTTGATGGAAAATAATCGTCTAATAAACTATGAAAGAGATAGAATTATAAATATTAATGACTTCTAAGACAAAAGTTTCTATTTATCATTGCTCTAATGACACGGCGGCGTATGGGTCTCCTAGATTTCATTCATGCTCAAGAATGGCTCAAGGTAAGGTTCCTAGAAAAAATATAGTAACCTTTAATATATTTTTTCTTTTGAAAAAAAAAAAAAGAAAATTGACATGGTACTGGTAATTAGTAGTATCGAGTAATACTTTATTTTGAAAAAAATAGATATAATATTTTTACTAAAAACAATATTTTTTCGATTTACATTTCAATTGG
>Ga0214545_1002069_pt1 | contig 38569 bp, 16 predicted proteins | sample CNSS4metaG_FD_160064 | JGI IMG/M metagenome (GOLD analysis project Ga0214545, IMG submission 160064) | Root nodule microbial communities from cowpea collected in UCLA plant growth center, Los Angeles, California, USA - CNSS4 | ecosystem: Host-associated > Plants > Roots > Nodule | place: USA...
TATATATATATATATCTTTTAATCTTTGGAGATTCCATATCTTCTAATTATTCTTCAATTATTCTCACTTGTAATTTGAGTAACTAACTTTGTGGATATATGATACTGTTAATAATCTTCTCAAATCTCTAAGATTTTCCTTTATTTGTAGAATATAATTCACACATTTATCTTTTCTACTTTTATTTAATAAAACTTAAAATATTATATAAAATCCAAAAATAAAATAATAATAATAAACATAAAAATAACTAAAATAAAAACATGATAATATCAATTATCATCAGATATGATATGTACGGAGGTGTGAGTTCATGCTTTATACTTTCATCATCATAATACTTCTGAAACTCCAATGAAGTGTATTCTCCTCCCCTATCTGTTCTCAAGAATTTGATGTTCCTTTCGCATTGTTTTTTTACCAGCCTTTTGAACTTTTTTAGTACCCCCAATGTCTCATTTTTCCTTCTAAGCAAATAAGACCAGACTTTTATAGTTAGATCATCAATGGAAAGAAGGAAATACTTGTTGCCACCAGGTGTCTCAACTTTAATGGCCCTCACACGTATGAGCAAACAATTTCAAGCTTTTCCTTTGTTTTCTGAGGCAGATGCTTTTGAAATCTTCCTCTAGTATGTTTACATTGCACACATTCTATGCAAATAGTTTCTGGAACATCCAACCTTTGTTGTAGCTTGTAGTTCTTTTTTTCGTCACTTGTAGTTGTACTGCTTATTTATGAAAGACCACTTTCAATCACCTTTGTTACTTCTTAGAAACTAAAATGGCCTTCATTATGGTTTTCCAGTCATCGGACATTTTACCATCGAATACTAGCAAGCCACCCTGAACAATACCATCCACACTAGCCATGTTGTATCTTGCACAAAAGATCACATATGCACAAAATATTTTCCGACAAAGTGTATTATTTCACGATGAATGGCTAAAGAAGATGATTATGTGATTCACCGCTTCATGATGGGCTCATATCATGGTCATTGTTCCATTATCAACATGTAGTTTTGCCAAGGTAATCAATAAAATTATTTACAATGAAATTAAAAAAATTATTTATATTTATTTTTAAAATTTAAAAAGTATACTCGTGTTTTCCATAATTTATATTAAAATCTATTTTATTTAAACTGAAACTTTATGAAAATATTAGTGATAAATTTTAATATTTAAAAATTAGTAAATTTGAAAATAATTAATTTAATCCAAAATAATATTTATAGACTAATTGTGTTGACATTTGTTTTTGTAAAAAGTTTCCATTACTAAGCTAATATTTATTAAAAAAATATAGATCTCAATTTTTAATTTTTAGTGAGCTATATAAATTTAAAATTAACAATAATAATAATAATAATAAATAAATAAATAAAAACGAACAGGAAGTGTATGGGCTTAAACTGGGTTTATGCCTTGCAAGGTCCAACCAATATAAATGTTTGACTCTCACCACATAAGCGATCCATAGGTGCCTCACCGAAATTTCAAAACTCTTCAACTCTGTTCTTCGTCGCAACACAGCGAGAGAAGGAAGATAGAAGATAGATTTGTCTATAGTCACAGATACACATAGTTTTTTAAAGGTCAGAAATATCTTCTTCACTCTCATTGTTTTTCTTTTTTTTTCTCATTCTTTTTTCTTTTTTTTGTTCATCTCATTCGTTTTGCGTCCTCATTGGGTCGCAAATTACAGTGCATCCCATTGACATTCAAAGATTCAAAGTTGAGTATTTAATCGGAATGTGCACTCTTTATGTAATTATCAATCATGGGCACTTCTTTTATGAATTGTGTGCATGAAAGAATGAACTAGTCTGCTGCAAGATTCACTTCTTTTGTGTGTGATAATGAATTGTTTCTGAAGATGCGTTTAAAGGTGTTAAATGGGAATATTTCCTTCTTTTTTACGTCCAAGCAAGTATTCTTTGGTTTGTTTTTGACCCAACTCAACTTTGTTATCTCTGTTTTCAAGGTATCCACCTTTTGTAAAACTCTTGGCTGTGGTATATGTAATTTTTCTTTTATTTCTTTTTTCTTGTAAGGGATAGTGAAAACCAGAAACGAATTAACCTAATTTCTCCCAAATTTTGTTTTCTTTTACTCTATAGAAACAAGAGTGTGACCGGAATTCTTGATCCTGCACTAAAAAAGTATGAAAATATTGTATTCCGATGTTTAAAAGTTTGTGACTTTGTTGATGTTGTTAATGTGCACATTAATAAATACTGCATAAGCTTTTTACATATTTGTGAGGCTGTGATTATGATTATGCAGCCAAAATGATTCTTTAACAAATAGATGACTTGGTATCCAATATGCTCCCAATAGTTTGATAAATATGTATCCTAAGCCTAAACTCAGATTCTTTAAGGTTGAATATGATGATCACTGTTTTATCCTTGCAAGTGTGAATATGAGTTTGTGATGGATGGTGTTGAATATGATGATCACTGTTTTATCCTTGCAACTGTGAATATATGAGTTTGTGATGGATGGTTTTCTGATACTTTGCATTACTGTGAAGATAGATATTGTTAAAATCTGTTAGTGATGGATTGCTCTGATAGTGCAAGTAAAAAGGCAAAATCCGCTACAGGGAGTAGTGTTATCCGGAGGAGACCTCGTGTACTACTTGCAGCGTGTGGAAGTGTTGCTGCTGTAAAATTTGGACATGTTTGCCGTTGTTTTGCAGAATGGGCAGAAGTAAGGGCAGTTGTCACAAAATCATCCTTGCGTTTTATATCTGCACAAACATTTCCTACGGATATTCATGTATTTTGGGATGATAATGAATGGAACACTTGGAAAAGGATAGGTGATCGTGTGGTTCATATTGAGCTTAATAGATGGGCTGAAATCATGGTCATTGCTCCATTGTCAGCTAATACTCTTGGTAAGGTAATCAAACTGACAAATTTTGCTGGTTTTATCTCTTTCTATCTGCATTATCATGTGATAAAGACATCACCATGCATTGAACAAACTGTGTGGTGTAAAACCGGTCTGTTTGTGCAACCATGGTGAATAATCTATTAATAGAATATATGTAAGTTCCTTATTATCATGTAATGTTCAATGTCATTCTTGGATTTAGATCTTCTCCATTGTTGAATAATAGAATGTATTCATTGTTAGAGAGGATATAGTTTTTATTAAATAAAAAACTCACTATGATTAGCAATGACATTGTGTGATCCATGTAATCTGAAAGAATTTGGTGTTGCTGTATGATTGGTCATAGGAATTAGATATGTCACACATTTCTGCATTTAGTCAATATTGAAACTGTTAAAATCAAGATCAAATGACTTATATTTTATTTATTATATCCAACTTATAAAACACATTCTCTGTATGTGAACTTATCTTCATCTATCAATACTAGTTCATGATTCCAAAAATGCATGAATGTAGGGAATCTAATTAGTAGGACACAAGATTGATAAAATTTCTGGCCACTTAACAAAAAACAAGGATTCAAATCTGATTCACCTCTTGTATAAGTCTATGAGCATGTTCCAATTGGCTCTTGTTATATTTCTCACTCAGAAATGTTTTGTTGTAGATAGCGGGAGGGTTATGTGACAATCTTCTGACATGTATTGTGAGAGCATGGGATTACAGAAAGCCACTTTTTGTGGCACCATCCATGAACTCTGTTATGTGGAAAAACCCTTTCACAGAACGACATTGCATTGCCATTGATGAGCTCGGCATCTCTCTCATCCCACCTGTCACACATAGGGCAGCTAATGGGGATATTGAGCATGGGGCAATGGCTGAACCTTCTACCATTTACTCAACCGTGAGGCTCTTTTATGACTCAAAGATGCAGTAAAAGGAGTTTTTAATCAGGACTAACAATTTTGACCATTATGGTGTAAGTATGGATTTTTGGTTGTCAAGAATCTTCACTCTTTTTGACCTTTAATCAATTGAGTTGAGTACTTAACATACTGTGATCATATTTGATTTGGTCATATAGTTTCATTGAGCAGTGCCTCTTTACTCTGTAGTAACTTAATAAGTAATAAGACCCTGCATGAGATTGTTTACTTAATGGCAGATGGTTATGTTGGTTTTTATGTTTTCTCTTGCAATGGTTTTTAAAGTTAAACATTTTAAGAATATTATGTGAAAACTAAATAATGTTCCTAAATCCTAAATAACAATAACAAGATAATTACAAATCCAAACAAATTTTTTACCATGGAGATGCTTTGAGAGAAAACTCAGTTTTGGATATTTTTTGGTATTAAGGTAATCTAATGTCCATCTTGCTTAGGAAGGGGCTTACTGCATGTCAGGCTAGTCGTTCAGATTTTTGTCTTTTTAGTTTTCTCTTTGTACCAAAAAAATATCAATTTGAAATTATTGTAATTACATTTTTAAATTTAAAACAAAAAAACTATAATTGTGTCTTTGATCTTACAAGACTCTTGGCTTAGATGAAGGTCTGATATGTGTACAGCTTTTTCAACCTATAAAACTATAATATTCAATTTAGTTCGAGTCCTGACTCTCCACTTTATCATCCATAATTCTTCACTTCATCAATTTCATTACTCTTTTTATCAACTTCTGGAACACAATAAACATGACTATTATCTCTCTTCTCTAAAGATCGTTGACAGTAATCAACAACTTAATTTAAATCATGTCATGACAAAACTCATACCAGATTATCTCTTAGACCTATTTTTCCCTTTTATCCCCAATTTCATTTCAAAATATAATAAGTATTGCAACGACTTACATTCTTACATTCATTATATGATCACATAATAAAAGACGATCCATGTAACACAATTAGTACCATCTTGTATAGTGTCTCGTTATCAATTTAAATGGTGTCAAGAAAAATGACCAAATTGAATCCAATTTTATAAAATAAAGATCAACTTGAATGAGAAAAAAAAAAGGACTAAATTGAACAACTACAAACTGTATCAAAATAATATTTAGAACATAATTTTATAATACAGAGAGATTAAATTAGATAAAGTATTTTAATTATTATAAAGTAAAAATATTTTAACATTAAAATGTTTAATAATTAAAAAAATACCAGTTTATGATATTTTTCAGTGTTACTTAATATTATTTTTAGTTAAAGATACAATATTTTTTAGTTAATGTTAACAAAATAATTATTTTTATTAAAGCTGATTATTGTTTTTTGTCTGTGAATGTTGGTGATAGTTATTTCATATAACATTGATTATGTTATTTCTTAACATAATTAGTCTAAGTCTTTATACTATTTTGTTTTTTTCGATGTCGGCCAAACATTTTCAAGAGTTATATTAGTAGAGGTAATTATAAATAAGGTTGGTAAAGTTTTTTTTTTTCTATGTTAACACAAATTCTGGTCAACTTTTGGGAAAAAAAAACATTCGTGACATTTTGATTAAAAAATAACCATTGCAAACATTTAAAAAAATAACCAAAGAAAAAAGCTTTAATTAAATTTTTTCCTTGTCAATAAATACAAAATTCTTGATTAATGTTCATAAAAAAATTAATATTATCTTGCAGTAAAAAAATCAATATTAAAAAAAACTCTCATAATTGTCTAAAAAGAAAAAAAATCTCATAGTTCTGTGATAAAACAATTTTAACTAATAAATAATGTTGTAACTTATTTCAATTGTAAATGAACTAACAATATCTTAATATTAATAAAAAAATATAACAACATAATATATAAGAAAGATAACTTCGTCGTATCATACGAAGATACATGTAAAAAAGAAACGACTGTAATGTCTCTTATCAATTATATTATACCTGGTCTATCCTATTATCAATACTTCTATGTTATTGTATAAGATAATTTCTCACACAATTTTTTTTTCTAAGTTTATTTTCTAATAACCACCTTTTTAAATTCAAATAATTATTCATAATTAATAATTTTTTTTTCAATTTTTTTCTTATAAATATTTTTTAAAATTTAAATAATTATTATAATAAATAATTAGTTATATAATAAAAAAGTTAGACACCTTATTTATTTTTATAATTATTTTAATTAAAAATATTTTATAATTTAATCAACTATTGCGGAAAAAATGATTATTTATTAAATGAATTAAATAATATGTTAAATATGGTTATTTTTCACATCGTGTACTTGTATAAACTTCCATTAAATTTTACTACTTAATATCTTTCTCTAGTCAGTTTGATATTACTAGAATATTATAATATTATGGTTGAACCTTCACTCTACTAAGCTACATTTCCACACGTTTTTTTATCTCAAAATCTCAAACATTGAAGTTCAAACATAAATTATTCCTCTACCCTTTCATTGAGATCATAAACTAGATAGGTCTCAAAGTTTTTAAACATGATTAAATATATTTTTTATCATTTAACTTTAGGTAATAATTAAAATTAGTTTTTTTTTTTTAACTTTAAACCAATTTAGTCTCTATGTTTAGGAATGCATAAATTTAATTTTTTCAACTAAATTTTGTTAAATTTATTTGATATTTCAAACGTATTTTTCAATTTACATTAAAGAAAAAATGTATGAAACAATTCAGATATTATCGTAAAATTCATCGGAAATATCAACTAAACTTAAAAAAAATTATTAAAATAACTAAATTCACACATTTTGTAGGTTAAAGAGTATATTGGACTAAAATTTCAAAAATAAATTAATTCCAATTTTTCATTAAAAATTATTAAAAGACAAATATATATATTTCAGCCTTTTAAATGCTAAAATAATACAGATAAAATAACAATCGCTTCACCTAATTATTAACAAAAGTAAACAACAAACAAAAATTTTGTTAAAACTTTATTTCAACTTTGATTTTCTTCTTTAATTTTCTTTGTTATAGTTTTTCTTTCACCAATTTTCCTTTCTTCTCTTTCTCTGATTTTTCTCTATTTATCTTTTTTTCGTACTATTCATTTGGTTTAAATAAAACTTTATTTACCTTCCATTTATATACTATTCATCCAGTTTAAATAATTCATTATTTGAGCACACATTAATATTGCCTTTGTTAAAATATTTTCTAAAGCATGGTTTCTACATTTTAAAATTGAAATTGTAAAAGCTTTTGTCATCACAAACAATATAAATTTAATTTTCATTGTCATTTAAAAATATTAGTATATCATTTCCATGGCAATTTTAAATTCTTGATTCTAAAATGACCAGACGTTCTTAAATAAATAAATAAAAAGAGTTGTTTTGATTATTGCTTCTATATTTGATTATGGGTTTAATTTGGGGTTATTTGGATCCGAAACAAAATGTTTGACCGTCACAACCAGTGCTGCGTGTCATAGTTTCCTCACAGAAAATTCAAAAGACTCGAGCTTATCATATATCTCTATCTGTTTCTGAAAACTTTTTGCGCGAAAGAGAAACACACTTTCTGTTAATCATCAAAGTTATATATCTCATTCATAAGGTGATGAACTTTTCTTTACATGTCATTCTTTTTGTTTTTGCATTCTTTGGTTCATTATTCCCTTTGTTCTTATTTCATTTGGTAAGCACCCCATCAATGTCAGAAGCTTCAAAATCGATTCTTTGACAAAGGTTCATGCAGCATTTCTTGTTCAGTGTGGTGTATGTCATGCATCTGTTTCAAGATTCAGCTCTCCATCTTCTTGCCATGATCATGCATGGTCTCTGAATATGTAGGCACTAGTGAGTGTCAAAACTTTCTTTGCTTTCTCATGTACTCAACTCTGAATTCATTTCTGTTTGCTGAAGCTATCAACTTTCTTTCTTGATGTTACAAGCATTTCTATAATTCATGACCAAAGTTTTATCCCTTCACATATATATATCTGAAACAAGAAACCATTGTTCTTTCCCATCTTCTAGTCTCTATGTAGTTCAATATGTTAATTGCAGTTCTTAGATATATACATGCAAGTGTAAATATATGAACTTGGTTTTGTTTTGTGAATGTTCGCATTATCAGTGATAAATGAAAACTGAAGCATGGTTATACATTGACAAATTCATCAGAACAAAGTGCAATTGTTGAAATCTGTGGTGATGGGTGACCCAAATCCTGCGAGTAATATTCGAAGATGTGTTGTTCGGAGAATGCCTCGGGTTCTACTTGGTGCTTGCGGGTGCAATGATGCTGTAAAATTTGGGGTTCTTTATCAACATTTTTCCAAATGGGCAAAAGTAGATGTTGTTTTCACACGATCATCGATACCTTTTATTAATGCTACAGAAATTCCTCATCTAGTATACCTTTTATTAATGCTACAGAAATTCCTCATCTAGTTGCTAATGGTGATCGAACTTCTGCTCATCAGTATCTGGAATGGGCTGATGTCATGGTCATTGCTCCATTGTCTGCAAATACCCTTGCTAAGGTAATCAAACCATTGAGTTCGATTAGAGAGACAAAAACTTATGTAGAATGTTTAAGTTGTTGTTATGTTGTTCATGAATTGAAGTTTTTTATGAGACTTTAACGTTTTTTTTCTTCTAGTGTTTGTTTTAAAGGTGAATTCTTCAACATTGGGGATTTGTGTTGCAGATTGCGCGAGGGTTATCTGATAATATATTGACAGAAATTGTGCGACGTTGGAACCCTAACAAGCCGATTTACGTTGCACCTTCCGTGGACGTTATTACGTGGAATAATCCTTCCACAGAACAACACCGCAAAATATGCGTTGATCAACTTGGCATTAATATCATCGAACCCTCTAAAATGGGTGAAATGGCTGAACCTTCTGAAATTTCTTACACTGTCAAGATCTCTAATGATGAGATTTGGGACTATGTTTATTGTTAGTATTATGGAAAATTGACAACTTATTTTGAGTATTTCGCTCATTGAAAAAGTTTATTTGTAAAAAAGGAGAAAGATTGAAAGGTAATATAGTAATGTAAATATGTGTAAAAATTTGTTTAGTGTGAAACTAATGGTGTCTAAATATTAACGCATATGTACACAATTGTGGCTAAGTTTTTTTATCAATGATTTGATTGTTTTTTTTTTTTTTTTTTTTTATTTGATGTGTAACAACTTTATTCAATGACTTCACATTCACTGTTTATTACTTTTTCTTTTTTTCCCATTATAAATATTTATTTATTTTAATTATTGCATACTTTGTGAGTTGTTAAGTAGATTTATATAAAAATATTACTTTTATGGATAAGTAACTTATTTCTTATTATTATTCAAATATATATATGATATCATAATTCTTATTTGTTTTTCGGTTCTAAGTGTGTATTTGGATAATATTAACTACTTAAGTTCAATGGAATGAAAATTAAAAAAAAAAATACTATAATTTTCAATTCAAGTAGAGTTCAAGGTGTATTTTCCTTCTAATAAAAAAATATAAAATATTGATATAATTTTCAACAAAGAAAATGAAAACTAATATCTTAACGCATCCTAAAACTCGTTGACTCTGGCATCAACGTTCTCGCAAATGGCCTTACCTAATGAACATCATTAAACCGAGGGTTAATTTTTTATTCACTTATGCGTGTAAGAAATTTTTGGAAGTGAAACACTGAAAGAATAAGCTACGAGGTAAGACCAGCAATTCTTGAATAGAAGATTTTAGCCATTTTTAATAAGAATTTTCTTTAATTAAATTAAAATTTATTTTTAAAATTTGTATTCATATTTTAGTTTAAAGATTAAACGTGTTAGATAATTTATACATCCTAAAAAAATTAAACATTTGATATATAACATTGGTCCCTCCAGTTGTACGCGGTTTCACGGAATTTAGAAAATTATTTTTCCGAATATTTTATTTTCTGAGATTAATAAATTACACAAAGCATCATTCACTAAAACACCTCTTCTGACACTAATCGCCACTCATCACCGCCAATGGCGCCACCTATCGCGGCGCAACTCACGGTCTTCGCCCTCCTCGTCACCGCCGTCTCCGCTGCCACAACTGGATACCACAACCACACCGTTGGCGGCGTCGCCGGGTGGTCCTTCAACTCCACCACCAACACAACAGCCACTAACTACACTTCCTGGGCTTCGAATCAAACCTTTGACCTAGGCGATTATCTCAGTAAGAAAACTCAATCTCTACTTTTCTTTTCATTACATTATCATTGCACATTTAGAACACAAATTCGTTAAACTGAATTAAGTTACACTGTTCTATTTCCGCCAAAATAAACACAAATGAAATTGGAATTAAATCCGATCGAATCTAGAAATTCAATGCGCATTTCAACTTTCTAGGAAATCAATCGCGAAAACCTAATTCAATTTTTTGTGTTTTTGCTTCTTTCTTTTTTGTGGTTAATTTTTAGTTTTCAATACGAACTCCAACCAAACGGTGATTCAGACTTACAACAAGACGACCTATCTGAACTGCACCGCCGACGATAGCGACAATGGTACCTTCGTGTACGGCAGCGGTAGAAGTGGTTTCGGCGAATCGTTGACCATCGCCGTGCCGTTGACCATAGTTGGACCAAATTACTTTTTCTCCGACGCCAGCGACGGCGTGCAGTGCAAGCACGGCTTGGCCTTCGAAATCGACGTCCAGCACGGCGCCGGCTTGCCGCCGAGCCTCAACCAGCCGCCTCCGCCGCCGTACCAGGAGCCTCCCGGTCCCGACGCCAATCAGTCTCCTCCGGTTTCGATAGCGCAGTCTCCCACTGGCGGCGCGTTCGCGAGCCGCGCTGACGTGCGCTTCACGTTTTACGGTTTCTGTGCGGCGTTGCTGCTGCTGCAGCAGTTGTTTCAGTGAGGAAAATGTTAGCTTCGGTGGAGACTCAGCATTGGATAACTATTTTTACATCGTTTTTACTGAACTTTAACTTTTCATTTCGTTTATTTGGACGTTTTATTATTATTGATATTATTATTTTTCTTTACATTTTACAGTATTTTGAATGATAACATCCTGTACTTTTTTGAGAGAAGTTTATGTTGTGATTTTTGTTGCGGGAAACTTTGAATAATCATATTTTTTGGACATTTTATTTTGACTGGCCAAAAAAAACATGAAGTGACATTTGGAGAAGATGAAGCTGAAAAGTAGATAATCCAAGTGAAACAAATTTATGATGAAAATATCATACTATTTTTTAATTTCCAGTAAGTTTATGTAAATATTTCCAAGAATATTTTAACCACGTGAACAAATTTAGTCATCCCTATAAATTTTAATTCTTGGGTTTGTTTGTAACTATCAGGAATCGTATCTCTCAAATATTAAAAATTTGCATCGCACCAACTCTGTATGTAATGTAAGGGATAAAGTTGTCCTTAAATTAGTTTCATGACTTATAGATAAAAATAAAGTTAGATAATTTTAATGTTTTTTTTTTTTTTATTTTGGTCTTCAAATTTTTTAAATGAACAAATATAATCATTTTAATATAATTACATTAATTTTTTTAACGTGTCAAATGTATTCTATATTAATATTTAAATTGTTTACATTTTTTGACACATTTTTTATTTGATGAATGCAGAAAAAATGAGTTTCATGCTAGTAATGGATTAAAAGGATTATATATATATATATATGTATATTCATTTTTTTTATTTGAGACAAAAATATATCAAAATTTTGAACATGTACGTATTTTATTTTTTTGTCAAAGTTTAAGAAATAAAAACATAATTAACTCATAAAATATCTATCTATAACAATATATAAAGGGGATTCTTCTTTTTGTGTCCACATTTCAAACTATCAATTTTACCCTTTAAATATAATAATTTATTAAATTTTTAAAAATTGACTGTTAATTTTACAAGTTTTTATAAATTCGACTATCTCTGTTTTTTTATTTATTTATCAATAGTTATTCTTTCATCTGTTCTAATACATTTCAATAAATATAATTTTAGTTTATATAACAACTTAATAATAGTACAATATTATCACCTATTAATATAATATCATGCATATTTAAAAAATCATACACACATGCGCTAGCGTCTGTGTTTATGCTAGTATATATATATATATATATATATATATATATATATATATATATATATATATATATATATATATATATATATAATTCATGTCCTTCAAATAATTATATGCATTAATTAACCATTAATATAAAAAATTTATATTTTTGTTTAATTTAAAACATAAAAGAGAAGAAGAAAATACCACTTTATTAACAAGAAAATTAAACAATAATTTAATTAATAAAACACTTAAACTAAAATGAGTGAAAATACACTTTTATATTCATAATTAAAAATAATTTTTTCATCATAACAATTATTGAAATAAAGAATAATTAAAAAAATAATTTGTACAATATTATTTTTATTAAACAAATAAATTTTATATTATAAATAGTTAATTAAATTTAAAAAAAGTACGGTTAGAAGTCCTTTATCTATAATAATCTATAAAGATGATTTTTTTTGTCTACATTTCAAAATATCAATTTTACCCTTTAAAATATAATGATTTATAAAATTTTTGAAAATTGATCGTTACTTTTATAAACTTTTTATAACACCATCTATTTCTGTTTTTTTTTTCTATTTATCAACAATTATTCTCTTAACTTTTCTGATATATTTCACATTTTTTAATAAATATAATTTTATTTATATATTAACTTAATAACATTACATTATTATCATTTACTGATATAATATCACACAAATTTAAAAAATTTATTTGTTTACACCAGTTATGATATAAAGTTATTAATGTTAAATGAAACGGAAACAATGTCTAACTTTCTTATTATAATCAATCCAACTCAAGAAATTTATCTTAATCAATACGAAATAAAAAATTATATTTTTTGTTCTCATTAATAATATTCACTGTATAATTCTATCAAATCAACGTTTCCCGTGTAAATATACTAACATTTTCAACTTTTACGTGTATCATAATAAAAGTAACGGTTAATTATGTTTTTTTTTCTTCTAACTTGAAGTTACTTTATTTCAAAAGTTTTGACCAATTTAGTTCTTTGTATTTTAAAATATGTGAATTTAATTATTTTAATCAAATTTTATTAAGTTAATTTGACGTTTTAAGCGCGTTTCATAATAATATTTAACTTAACACTAAAGCAAAAATGTGTCAAATAATATAAACAATTTAAATACAATCATCAAATGTTTTTCATAATAGTATTTGACTTAACAATAAAGCAAAAATGTGTCAAATAATATAAACAAGGACAATGATACTTTAACCCACTTTTTTTGACCCACTTTTAACCCACCACTTCAATCACCATTGGATCATACATCACATCACTAAAAAGAATAAAAAAGATGATTCAATGGTGATTAAAGCAATGGGTTAAAAATGGGTCAAAAAAAGTGAATTAAACTATCATTTTTCTATAAACAACTCAAATATAATCATAAAATGTGTACCAAAAATCAAATAAACGTAACAAAAATTTGATTAAAAAGATTAAATTCACGTATTTCAAAAGATAAAAGACTAAATTGATTCAAAATTTTGAAATAGATTACTTTCAAAATTCACTGAAACTTAAAAAACATAAAAACATATCTAACCCTAAGAATAATCTTCCCATATATATATATATATATATATATATATATATATATATATATATATTTAGAAAAAAAAATGTATACGGGTGAAATTGAAAAATAGTATATAATATAAAGATTAAGTTTTATGAATTTAACTATTTTAATTAGGTTTCTACTATTTTTTTGTCTATTAGTATTTAAAATTTATATTCTTTCCAATTTTTGTTATTTAACTCTTTTTTAATAAAATGACATATCTATTATATTATTTCGTCAAATGCTTTCTTGACTCTACTACGTATTGATATATTTAATATAGAACAATCTTAAGATTACATAAAAAAAAGGTGAGTCATAAAATATAAATTGTTAATTATATCACACTATCTTAATGTATTTTTAAAAAATATAATAATTATTTTATTCCTTACAAATATTTATTTTATAGATTTTTGAGAGAAATGAAAAATAAAGTTATGTAAAGTTTTTCACTAATTTTCCTTTTTATATTTTTAATAAAACAAATAATGAAATATTTTTCTTGTGACTTCATCTCCCTTCACAATTTTTTTCTTTCGCCAATTGTGTACCTAGGTTTTTAAATAAATCATAGATTTCGTTACTCATTCAATATTTGGTGGGACACGGCAAAGATAGAGGAAGCTGCACGTGTATTCAAGAAAACGAAACTTGCAAAAGGAAGAGAAAAGAAATAAAGTGAAGAAAATGTCCAAAACTGACAAAAGACAAACCAATAAATGCATGAGGGAAGGAAAAAAAGTGGAAGGATGATTCATTGATGCTGAATGAGTATAGTCAGTCCTTAAGAAAGAAGGCTTCGTAAAACTTTTCAATTTTCATTCCAAATTCCAATCTTGTGGAGGAAGAGCCAAAGAACTCACCAATCCCTCAATTTTATAATTTTACGTTACAAACAAAAAAGATTACAGTTTTGAAGCATCCCAAGGAGTGAGAAAGAGAAAGAGAAAGAGATTCTTCCATAACTGCATAATTGAAAAATAAAACTTGGTTTTTCATTCAGTTGAAAATCTTGGTGTCTTTCACAATTCTCATCCCAATTGGTACTCATTTTCACAAGATTGACGTTTTGTGATCCTTTTCTCAAATCGGACAGTAAGTTCCGGTTGTGGCTTGATTGGTGCGTTTTTCTTTTTGAAGGTTTGTTTCTAAAATTCGCATGCTCTATTCATTTGGGTATCTTTGGTTTTGATTTGTTTGTTTTGGTTTTCTTTTTCAGGTTTTGTAGTGAAAGGGTAGCGTTGCTTTGAATCAGGGAAAATGGGGTTGTTTTCTGGGATTTTTCTGGGGATGGTATTCGGCGTGGCATTGATGGCAGCGTGGCAACGCATGATGTCGTACCGTAGCGCCAAGAGAATTTCAAAGGTATTGTTTATGTAATATGTAACGATCAAGAAATCAATTTCATTGCTTTGATGATCAATGTTATGGAAAAAGAAATTATAGATTTCATTTTACTGGGCAATGTTGAAGAAAAGTTGATGAATTATCATGTAATGGATTAGTGAGCGAGCCTTTGAATATTTGAAAGAACTTATGGAAAACACTGAAGTCGTGGAATGGCTAGTGATGACCTGTGGGGCATTTTAATCTGAGATTACTGATCATGCATTGGCATTGTAAATTGATCTACATTGTCAATTAATCACAAATCAATGTATGATTTGTTTTCAGTAGTTTTCGTAAAATTCAGTACGTTTGTTACAAATGACAATTTCTGATTGAGTTTAAACAATTAGTGCATATAAGTTTTTTTACTGTGATTTTTTGATAAAGTGGGTCATTTGTATTGAAGATGTGTAACCAATGTGATAAAGAATCATATCGAAAGTCAGAAGTAGACAGAGAAGGCTTTTGTTAATCAATTGGTTTGGCTAGAAGAAATGAAGAGATACTTTGTCCATTTACAGAATTGATGCCCTTCGATAAATTTGCAATATCTCTGTCCGAAAGTTTTCTAGAAGACAAGTGAAATTAACCACTGTCTTAATATGTAACTGTTGTGGGAATTGAGCCCTTGTTGGACCTCTATCTGGCTCATAATCTCGGTGGAAACTGAAGAGTCGTAGCATCAATATCATAGAAATTAGTTTTGCTCAAATTCCTCACCATGTTATCTAGATTATAATTTTTTTGATTGGAAATAGATATTCTGCTCAAGAAAAAGAGGGAAGTATAACTTATACCGGCGTTGATGAGAAAAGAAGGAACCTAAAAAAATATTGCTCGTCTGTATATGTCAGAAATGGCAGAGAGAAGGCATAAACACAATCCTACCTAAGGTCAGGTTTACTGGCAAGGAAATGGGGTGCTTTTTCCTCCAACTAAATGCAGTAGAGTTTAATTGATCATCAGAAAAGACTCTAAAGTAAAAGTTCACTGATTTTCTCTAAAGGATATTCCATTAGAAAGTAGTTGACTTTACAACAATGAGTACCCTACTTCAAAGAACTATACACACATATGAAGACTCAAGAGAAAGATTTGTTGATGCCTACAATCTGCAACTAGTCATTTTTTAATAGTTGCTACTCATTAAAAGATTTGATCTTACAGGGAGCTCTCATCTTGCAAATGGGTGTGACTATCAGCAATCTCTGATTTTTCAGAGAGTAAGTTAGAAATTGGAAAAAGACTACAAATAACATCCCAAAAGATAGTTCAACTCTTCTACCTAGATTGGTAGAGGTGAGAGTAGATTCAAGCTAACTGTTAGGAGTAGGTTTAAAGCCTAACTCAAGCCTACAAAATCGGTGAGGTTTGCACCTCACTTATATATTATGAATTGGCCTTATCTCTAGTCAATGTGGGACTTTCAACACACCCCCTCACACTAAGGTATATTCGCTAGGATAGGCTTTAACTTGGTTCTGATACCATGTTAGAAGTGAGCTTTAAACCTAACTCGACCCCACAAAACCGGCTTGTAAGGTGAGGTTTGCACCTCATTTATATATTATAAATAGGTCTTATCTCTAGTCGATGTGAACACACCCTCTCACGTTGAGGTATATTAAGTTAGGCTTAAAGCCCACTTCTAACATGGTATTAGAGCCAGGTTAGAGTCTATCCTAGCGAAATTTCTTGGACATTTTGTTCCACCCGATATCGGGCCGTTAACGAACCACCCACTAATTTCTTGTCCCACACATGAGATGAATATACGTCGGCGTGAGGGAGTGTGTTGGGAGTCCCACATCGACTAGAGATAAGGCCAATTCATAATATATAAGTGAGGTGCAAATCCCACCTTACAAGCCGGTTTTGTAGGGTTAAGTTAGGCTTAAAACCCACTTCTAACACTAACCATTTTTACCATTAAGTTCACCAATGTTTACATTTGTGAAAGCTCAAATGGAAAACAAAGTTAATAGTATGTAGGTTTGTCTCACTCTCTTTCTCTCTCTATTAAGTATTTAGAATTGATCTACCTTTCACTAAGAACGAGGTACTATTGAGCCCAATGCCTAGGAATTTTTCTGTCATGTGAATGATCAACTCCAAGATTGTGTCCCTCTAAAACAGTGAAAGCCTTTTGCATTCCAAAGCCTTGATTTACCTTCTACTTTACACAGACTCGTGTTTGCTCCTGTTGATTTGTAGTCCTAAAATGTCAACTTGTCAAGTGATTTAGGACTATTAATTGGTAAAGATTCAGGGATATGAAAAAAATTCTGGGTGGGACTAATGATGGCCATTTTGTCTATGCTGCTTAACTTGGAGTTTTCTGAAACCATTTAAAAGAAATGGTTTTCTTTTAACACGTGACTTATCATTTCATGTGTTTTTGTATGTGACATCATGTTTTCTTTGCCTTTATGAATTCTGCATTGAGGAATGCTAAAAATACAGGACTTCCATTATTGGAGAGGAGAGGAGTACTAATTTTGGAATAATAGTATCTTGCTCTGTAATTGTGAAGATCCATTGTTTTCTGAAGTCCAAGTATATACCTTTGTGTGATGCATCACTGATATCTCTTACCTGATGTTATGAATGGGGTGTGATGGGAAAAGTTAAAATAGTAAACCTTGGCCAAAAACTCAGGATACTGTTATCTCTGCGTTATCAGTTACAACCTTATCAGTCAAATGTCTGCATGGCCAAAATAGTAGACTTCAGCATGAAGTATGGATCCAGGACTTCTGCACTGATTAAACCACTGCATTGGCAGAACACAAGGAAAATAAGGGTATAAACTGGAAATTTAAAAGTAAGGCATTTTAAATTAGAAGGATTCATGTTAATGATGAATTCTATGACACTGAAAAGACTTGAGGGTCCTTTTTTAATGAACACACTTTTGCTTAACAATAGAATATGTTTTAATCTCTGTGTTTGTGTCTAATCTCTTAATCCTAACATCATTTTTCTCCACAGGCAGCTGATATTAAGCTCCTTGGGTCCCTCAACAGAGACGATTTAAGGAAAATTTGTGGTGACAATTTTCCTGATTGGATATCTTTTCCAGTATATGAGCAGGTAAGATTCACGTTTACATAGGTTTTTACAGAAATGATTTCACCTGGCTCTCCTTTTATTCCAGTTAATACGAAAAACATCAAATGTAGCTGCAAAGTCAATATAGAAAACTATCTTTTTGCCCAATTGGTATACTATGCATGTGCTCCGTGTATGACCTTTCTTGCCTGGGCATTTTCAGGTCAAATGGCTAAACAAGCAGCTATCCAAACTTTGGCCATTTGTTGCAGATGTGAGTAAACTTCCTTGCATGTTATATATTTGTATGATAATCTACAGCAGTTTGTGTGGTGTTTGTTGTTATTTAACTATATTTTGTAGGTCATATCTTGATGTTGCCCTTGTTTCTGTAGTATGAATGTTTTATTGCAACTTTAATTAGGTTGTTTATTTATTATTGAATGACACTATATTGCTTTCAAGTTCTAACATCCTGTAGTTCAGTTTGAATGAGGAAAAGAGAGTATATTGGATCTGATTACTTATTATAGGGAGACTAAATTCAAAATTCTTGAATATAGAAGTCAAAAAATAAAAGCCATGAAAACTGGATGTCCTTTGGTATTTAGTTAGTTTTGTTTCCACATCTTCAAATTACTAGGATTTATCAAGTGAAATTGTTTGGCTACAACATACATGCTGCTTTCCTCGGGCTCTGGGAGACCCTTTTTTTTGGTTTTCTTGCAGATCTTTGTCTTAGATGGGTATTCCTGCATTGCTTAAATTATTGACTTTATCTTTATCTCGATTATGTTTACTTTTAGGCAGCAACATTGGTGATAAGAGAATCTGTTGAGCCGCTATTGGAAGAGTACAGACCTCCTGGCATTACTTCATTGAAGTTCAGCAAGCTCTCCCTTGGAAATGTTGCTCCAAAAATTGAAGGTTATTCTGTCTACTTTAATTCCTCTTTGTTTTTTCTGTGCTAAGTTTGTTACTGCTTCATACGTAATTTGTCATTCTATTTTGCTAATATTTCTTTTAGGCTGCTTCATACGTAATTTTTGTACCACTTTCTCAAAAGCTGGCCATCCAAATTTTTTATGTTAATTTTTTGCTTTATTATTTGATGAACTTTTGTTCTACGCCTTGAGATAGGGGGAGGGGGTACACAATCTCTTTTGCACTTTTGACATTTTAAAGATGCAAAATATAGTATCCTACAATATCATTGTGCAATTTTTATGAGTCCAATTCTTATGTTTCTCAATTGGTAGGAGGGGATTTTCTTTATTTTTCAGTGCATTCCTTTGGTCTTGCCATGTTGTGGAATTATGTTAATTTTTGGGTTTGTGGCTTTTCTTTAGAGATCTTCTCATGGTTGTTTTGGAGTAAATTCTATAATCAATATTCTTAGAGATTGGACAGTTTTGGTGCATTTTTGAGCCACATTAAGAAATGCATGAAGTAAATTCTTCATTTTCGTTGTTTCACGGTTGTCAAACTTTCAAGTTAACTCATTATCAAATTTTTTTTTGAGTAAACGCTTTAAATTCATGGCAAACTTATATAAACTCCAGAATTAAGAAGTGGGTTAATGATTTTGATAAGAAATGTAATTTTTTCCTAACTTTTTCCTAACATGATGTTTTAATAGACTCAAATTATTTGAAGAAATTAACTCCTTTAATTGTATTCACATTATGAACTAGTGTTTTTATGAATTTATATATGACTCAGTCATTTTTTAATCTTATTTAGTACTAATGTACTATCACACTTTAGTATTGTGATTTGCTACTTTTCTTTAATATGATTTGGAAATATTGATTTATTTTTGTATGAAGAGTATTATGTTATACATATGTGCGATTAATAGATTTTTTAATCGTATTTTTTATATTAGGAAAACTGTTACGAGTTTACATCTTCAACCTACCCACCAGTCTAAGATTACGAAAGTTCCACGCGTTTATGCAAATTTTCGTATTTGACAATCTTGCTTTGTTTTATTATGTTCTTTTCTGTTTTAGCAAAATATCAATTGAATATAGCATTTCAGCATTTTTATCAAGTTTTATAAAGGAATTCAGCAAAAGATATCACAGAAACTAAAAACCACAGAGCACGCACAATCATAACCAAATTCCAAGAGTAAATAGAAAATCCCATCATAAATTTAGAATATGAAGGAACCTGAGTCTTGTCTGAAGAGACACTTTGTTATCTTCAACTTTTATTTGCCTTCATTTTAGACTTATCTTCAAGCTCTAGCAAGTGACTGTTAAGCACCAATCATGTATGGATCTGTGGCAGGGACGTCGGCCATATTGGAAACTTGTTATAGCATGTAGAAAATATCATTTAATTTGTGTGGCAATTTCTATCTTAAAGCAAAGCAATCTTTCCAAAATCAGGGAAAGCCATTATTATGAGATTAAGATTTATCAAGTATTGAAATATCAAACTTAAATGAAATACGAGAAATAAAAATATTTTAGCTCTGTGTTGTGCAACTCAAGGCTTTAAAGAATAACATTGTTTGCTAAAATCTATAAATACATGAAAATGAGTGCATGTCAATAATTATTAAGACCATAAAAAAATTTCTATGAAACACAGATTTTTATCACCCTTATCCCTATTAATTTTTCTGCTTTTTTTTTTTTTTTTTTTAGATTTAATTTTTTCATATTTTCTTTATCCATATAGGTATTCGTGTTCAGACTCTTAAAAAAGGTCAAATAATTATGGACATTGATTTTCGTTGGGGTGGTGATCCCAATATTGTTTTGGCTGTTGAAGCTGCGCTTGTTGCATCAATTCCTATTCAGGTTAGACTCAGCGGTGTTTGTTGAATTTCACTTTCTTATGACAAAATTTCAAACTTTTGAGTGTTGTTTTTGGCTTCAGTTGAAGGACCTCCAGGTTTTCACCATTATCCGTGTTATATTCCAACTTGCTGATGAGATTCCATGCATTTCTGCTGTTGTTGTTGCCCTACTCGCTGAGGTAACTTTTGAGGTGCAAAAATGAAAAAGAGAATTTGGATGATGATGGTAGAACCATTGTCATCAGCTGTAGGTTGTGAATGAGTGGACTGATACATTTGTACATACTTTTAAGAGTTTGATTTTGACAACCTTTGTCAATGATCTAATTGAATTCTTGGACTACTTTTATCAGCATAGGCTACTACATGATAATTGGGATGCCAATATCATTTACAGTTTTGAAATTACTGACTTTTTCAATAACATTTTATCAGCCAAAGCCTAGAATTGATTACACTTTGAAGGCTGTTGGTGGAAGTTTGACAGCACTTCCTGGAATTTCAGATATGATTGATGTGAGCTCTATTTTACGAACTTGCGCCTTCTACCTTTTACTGATATTGACTTAAGTACTTATGATACACTTCCCCCAACTTCCAATAGGATACTGTGAACTCAATTGTTACCGACATGCTCCAATGGCCTCATAGGATTGTTGTTCCTCTTGGGGGTATACCTGTTGATACTAGGTAATGTGAATCTTATGATTTTTTTTGTTTTTGTTTATTATATTCCTATCTCCGTGAAGGTTGCAGCATGTGGTTTAATTATGTATCTGGTAAGCAGTTTTTCAAATTGGTTAAATTCTATAGAAATATTCCTCAAGCAAAGAACTTCAGTTTCATTTTCTGTTTCCTCCAACCCCTTGAAAAGAAAAACAATTTGAAACAGAAATGCAATGGGAACATGCAAATTTAAAATGGTAATGCTCAAATATCTATTCTACCTAAGCACCTTTTATTTTGCAGTGACCTGGAGCTTAAACCCCAGGGAACACTTAAAGTGAAGGTAGTGAAAGCCAATGATCTGAAGAATATGGAAATGATTGGGAAGTCCGATCCATATGTAGTGTTGCATATTCGGCCACTGTTTAAGGTTAAAACAAAGGTTATTGATAACAACTTGAATCCTGTTTGGAACGAGGAATTTGAGTTGATTGCAGAGGACAAGGAGACCCAATCACTCATTGTTGAGGTTTAGCACAACTAATCCTTTTCTTGTATCCCATTCTGTTATAACTGTTATTTATTTAATCTTGGTTGAGATACTTGCAAGCTACCCCTGATATGACCACATGATTGGGATATTAAAGATTTGCATTTCGTAAACAAAGTGGTGAAGAGATTGAGGCAGATATGTCATAGGGTTCTTGCGAGGTCAATGAAATGGTGGATATCCTTCATTGAAAGGTGCTGATACAACTGATATTAGAATTAGAAAGAAAGAGACAATCTTGAATTTTGTTGCCTCCCTAATTCGAGTCCCAACCAAAGTAGTAAGGATGGAGTCAAGGAATAGAAAGAATATAACAGTACACAATACAATTTGAGGTTAATAGAGAGAACCTCACTCTCCAAATATCATTCTATTTTACTTCTCTCCAAAAAGTCCCTTTACTATGCTAGAACTATTGACAATAGTTCAGATACAGTCGCTCAGATACGGCTACATTAAATACCTTATATTTTTCTTCATTTATACACTTTAATGAACCTACTTACTCTTGGGAAAATTGTTACTAATTATGCTTAATGATACTGAAAGTTGGGCAATCAAGTGCCGGCAAGTCTTGTAAAGCTAAGAATGTCGCAATGAGGAAACGGGCTTACAAGAAGAAAATAAGATCATGAATAAATGTTAAGAGAAAGTATGAGTACAAAGCCCTGAAAGAAAAACTTGTAAGAATTGCTTTCATAATCGATTTTTTGGGTGAGTTAGACCCTACGACAAGATTCTATGATATCATTAGAGCCTCGACTATAGATATGACTTAAATAAAGCTTATAAAAGCTCGGTTAATCCTTCCCTTAAAAACCAGTTTTGTAGAATTGATTTAACCTAAGCTTAAATTCTAGGAGTTTGGTCATGTGAGAGTAAGACCTGTAGACAAATGGAAGAGAACTAAGATCTAATTAGGCCATCCTGAACTCTTATCACAGACAGTAATTAACATATGTATGGATTAATATTGACTTCTGGGAGTAATATATTCCCTTTTACCTTGTTCATTTTCCTGGAAGTGCTTATGGATAAATTTATCCAAACCTTAATCTGTTTTGACTAGCTACACCTAATAGTTTTTTGGTTTGAAATCTTGTTCTTTTCCCAACTGCATAATCCTGATTAAATTCTTTTGTCTCCATAATTGATGGATCCGAATTTAGGTTTTTGATGAAGACATTGGGCAAGATAAGCGATTGGGAATAGCAAAATTACCACTTATTGGCCTGAAAGCAGAAACTGAAAAGGAGTTTGAGTTGAGGCTGCTGCCATCACTTGATACACTGAAAGTGAAAGACAAAAAGGATCGAGGAACCTTGACATTAAAGGTACAATTAGACATGTGCATAATTTCTGGAACTATCCTTGATATAGTTGTATTGTATATATGTTCTCTGGATTAAATTAAAAGTGGCAATCCCATTGAAATTCCAGATCTTTTATCACGAATTCAACAAGAAAGAACAATTGGTTGCACTAGAGGCAGAGAAAAAGATACTAGAAGAAAGGAAGAAACTTAAAGAGGAGGGAGTTATAGGAAGTACAATGGATGCCATAGATGGAGCAGCATCGGTGGTTGGTTCCGGTGTTGGAATGGTGGGTTCTGGAGTTGTCTCTGGTGCAGGACTTGTTCGTAGTGGTGTTGTTTCTGGTGCTGGATTTGTGGGGAGTGGTGTTACTTCTGGTGCTGGATTTGTGGGGAGTGGTGTTACTTCTGGTGCTGGACTTGTGGGGAGTGGTGTTGCTTCTGGTGCTGGATTTGTGGGTAGTGGTGTTGCTTCTGGTGCTGGACTTGTGGGTAGCGGAGTTTCTTCTGGAGCTGGGCTTGTTGGCGGTGGCATTGGTGCTGGACTCGGCGCTGTTGGCAGTGGATTCGGCGCTGTTGGCAGTGGAATCAGCAAAGCAGGGAAGTTCATGGGAAGGACCATCACCGGACAAGGGGGAGCCAAAAGGAGTGGTTCATCTACTCCGGTCAATGCGGAGGAGGCTGGTGGTGGTGCAAAACCTCTGCAACAGTAACTGCAACCCTTTTTTACCGTGAATCTTTTGTTTCTTCTTTTCCATATTCTGAGGCTGTTGTTAATTGAAATAGAGATTGAACACTTGTAGTAGAGATGTCACTTCACTTTTAGTTGTATCATTTTTATTTTTTTTGTAGTTATGTTTCTCATGGCCGTGTAATAAACTTACATTGTAAAAATTCCTGAAAACAAAGTCATTCAAAAAGAAAAAGAAAATAACCATGTTACACAAATTTTTGTTAACTTTTAATTATGATTTTTAGTGTAGACTTCTTTGATTTTTTGCAGTCTGTTGTCTTATCAGAGAGTTGGAGATTTAGCATTTATTGAAACACATCATGGAAACGGACAAAGATTTCAGAATTTAGTTACTTTTCCTATCACAAAGGTACAAAAGTCTCTCTCCCAGTAGTGGTAAGTTGTCCATTACTGAAGAAAACATGTTATCTTTAATGAATAGAGATTTCTCTATTATAAATGAGTTATTTTCTATCAAGGATATCATTAAACTAACACCAGCTCTAGTTCTTCCCTCTTTTTCGGCTCCCGTTTTTTTGTTTCTTCCCGTAGTGCTACTGACTCTGCTTTTTCAACTGATGGAACTTAATTTTTTCGAAAATGATATTCCGATAAAACTTTTTGACTCATTTTTTATAATATTTACGTAATAAGGGATTTTAAATTTTTTTATTGCAAATGTATTAATGAGACAAACCCTTACACGTGAGGCAAAGTGAAAGAGAGGTGAATGAAATACAAAGAAAGAAGGAAGTGGTGGAAAGGAAGAACCATTAGAGACAGAGAGAAGTGAAGCATTGTAGACATATAAAGAGAGAAGTATTGGAAAGTGTGAAGTATTGCACCTGTGTGTGTGGGTTAGCGGAGATAGCGGCTACCAAAAGTCCTTGATGGCAACCATCTCATCACCCCCACCGTAGCATTGAACCGTTGTTGAGTCCATTACACATATTTTTCCCTGCGTATTCATCGAAAGGTGTTCCTAAAAAATCCCTTATATTTGAACATGCAAAAGTTTGTTTATTGCTATTGTATGTCATTTCGTATTTGAATAGGTTGTTGAGTAAACTGGGTGTCTGTGACAGTTTCAAATTGTTATATTTGTCATGTCATCCATAAGTGGGGAGTAAAGGCTACATGTGTGGGAGTCAAGTTACAAATTGTGGAGCGAAGTTGCAGATTTTACAAGAACTAAAATATGGTTTTGTGATAACAGAATACAGTCACTTACACAAATTTTGCACCATATAAGGTCCATTTAATAAACACTGAATATTCACCGTTGTGGGTGTTTGTGGCTCTTTCAAATTGTTCAATTCATCAAATCTTCCATATTTGGGGACTAAAGCATTAACATGAGGGGAGTACAGGTGGAAAATGTGGATGTAAAGAAATATAATTGCGGTAATTTGATCACACCATGGAGTCACCAAAACATTGAATATTGACCATGGTGGATATTTGTGGTTTTTTAAAATTATCAAAATCCACATGTCATCCGTAAGTGGGGAGTCAAACATTAATATGCGGGGAGTGAAGTTGGATATTATGTTTCGAGGTTGCAGATTTTTTTAAATATGGTATTGGGTTCACATTATTCACTCACTTAAATAAATTTTCCATCTTCCAATCTCAATTGACTAACGTGGGTGCTTTCATACTTGACAATTGCTAAAATACTCATATCATACGTAAGTGAGGAGTCAAACATTAATATGTGGGGAGTTAAGTAGGACATTATGTTTGGAGGTTGTAGATCTTTTGAAAACTAATTTAAATATCGTATTGGGATCACACAATTCACTCACTTAAACAAATTTTCTATCATCCAATCTCCATTCACTGACGTAGGTGTTTTCTTACTTCACAATTGACAAAATACTCAAGTCATACGTAAGTGGGGAGTCAAGCATTAATATGTGGGGAGTTAAGTTGAACATTAAGTTCGAGGTTGCAGATTTTTATAAAACTAATTTAAATATTGTATTGGGATCACACAATTCACCGACTTAAACAAATTTTCCATCATCCAATTTTCATTCACTGACGTGGGTGCTTTCTTACTTCACAATTGACAAAATATTCAAGTCCTACGTAAGTGGGGAGTCAGGAATTAATATGTGGGGAGTTAAGTTGAACATTATGTTTCGAGGTTGCAGATTTTTATACAACTAATTTAAATATCATATTAGGATCACACAATTCACCGACTCAAACAAATTTTTCATCATCCAATTTCAATTCACTGACGTGGGTGCTTTCTTACTTCACAATTGACTAAATACTCAAGTCATACGTAAGTGGGGAGTCAAGCTTTAATATGTGGAGAGTTAAGTTGAACATTATGTTTCGAGGTTGCAGATTTTTATAAAACTAATTTAAATATCGTATTGAGATCACACAATTCATCGACTTAAACAAATTTTCCATCATCCAATTTCCATTCACTGACGTAGGTGCTTTCTTACTTCACAATTGACAAAATACTCAAGTCATACATAAGTGGGGAGTCAAGCTTTAATATGTGGGAAGTTAAGTTGAACATTATGTTTCGAGGTTGCAGAATTTTATAAAACTAATTTAAATATCGTATTGGGATCACACAATTCACCGACTTAAACAAATTTTCCATCATCCAATTTTCATTCACTGATGTAGGTATTTTCTTACTTCACAATTGACAAAATACTCAAGTCATACGTAAGTGGGGAGTCAAGCATTAATATGCGGGGAGTTAAGTTGAACATTATGTTTCGAGGTTGCAAATTTTTATAAAACTAATTTAAATATCATATTGAGATCACACGATTCACTGACTTAAACAAATTTTCAATCATCCAATTTTTATTCACTGACGTGGATGTTTTTTACTTGACAATTGCCAAAATACCCAAGTCATACTTAAGTGGGGAGTCAAGAATTAATATGTGGGGAGTTAAATTGGACATTATGTTTCGAGGTTGCAGATTTTTTTAAAGTAAGTTAAATATTGTATTGGGATCACACAATTCACCCACTTTAAGAAATTTTTCATCATCCAATTTCCATTCATTGACGTGGTGCTTATCTTACTTGACTGTTGCCAAAATGCTGAACTCATCCGTAACTAGGGAGTCAAGCTTCAATATATAGGAAGTGTTGTTGTAAATTCTGGACTACACTTGCATCTTAAAAAATATTTTAATATGGTATTGGGATCACACAATTAACTCACTTTAATAAATTTTTCATCATCCAATTTCCATTTACTAACGTCGGTGCTTGTCTTGACAATTTTCAAAATCATCAACTCAACCCGTAAGTAGGGAGTCAACCATTAATATGTGGGGAGCAGTGTTACAAATTCCTAATTGCTCTTGCAGATGGTTAAAAAATTAAAATATTATAACACACATTGCATTGTCCTTCATACAATTTCAATAACCGAAATATTGCTTATCCACCATAGTCCGTGCTTATGTTGCTTGAAAATTGTCAAAATTCTCAACTCATCAGTAAGTGGGAAGTTAAGAATTATTATGTGGGGACTAGTGTTGTAAATTCTGGACTGCAATTGCATCTTTTAAAAAAATTTCAACATGGTTTTGTGATCACACAATGCATTCACTTACACATATTTTACATCATACAATTTCCATAACCTAAACATGTATATTGACTAACGTGGGTGTTTTTGGTCCTTCAAAATTATAAATTAAGTCAAAGCTTAAATAAGTGGGGACTCAAGCATTAAAATGTGGGGAGTATTGTTGCAATTTCTACACTGCAGTTGCAGATTCATAAAAACTGTCAATATATAAATGAACAACAAAGTTCCAAATTAATATTCAGCAGAACTTCAACAACACCTATGTCCTTCATGTGGGCACCAATTACAAAAAATCAGGGGATCTACCATAGGTTTTTACTCAACAAAACAAATAACTTTACCAAAATATCACACTCCGCTCAAATTAATTGAGACCACTACAAGCACCCAAATACGGATATCCTCAAATGTGCTTTCTTCATATATTCCAAAGAGCCACAACTCTAGAAAATCACCGTAGTCTCCGCAAACCCACACAGATCGCTGGAAAATCATAGCGAAGTCACAATGCAACGGTCTCGATGAATGTTATTGAATGGGAATAGTGGAAGTGGCCTCCCTGTGGACTATCAAATGGTTGTTGGTGAGCACTTCAGGTGGCCGATGTCTCTTGTTACCCAAAGAGAGGGGCACAATGCTTCTTCCTTAGCAGCAATTCCTTCTCTCTCTCTACCACTTCCTTCTTTCCTAGTATTTCATTCTCTCTCTCTTTCACTTTGCTTAAGAAATGTTCCCGCACGTGTAAAGGTTTATCTCATTAATGCATTTGCAATAAAAAAATTTAAGATCCCTTACCACGTTAGTATTGTAAAAAACGAGTCAAAAAGTTTTGTGGAAATATCATTTTCGTAATTTTTTTCGGAGTTTATCGCAATTGGGAAAAACTTCTACCTCCCAATTTGCTTCTTATACACTCATGTTTCTTCCTGCACCTTCATGTTTTCCTTTCTGCACCCAATAAAAGTGGTACTTCCTGACCCTCATAAAAAATATAATACAATTCCTTTACTTATTTTTAATATTTTTCGGAATATAAGAAAGAAAAAAAATTATAAATGAGTGTTCTAAAAGATATTTTTGGATTCGGAATTACTTTCCAAAGTACTTCTCAAAAATATTTTTTATATTTTAGAACTAGAAATAGCTTTTGAAACACCTAATCCGTAATATAAAAATGAAAGTGTTTGTTTGAACAAAATCAAAGTTTTTACGTGATGGCATCCTCAATGACTTTGCCAGAGAAGAATGGCCACGAAGTGTGAAATGTGGTGTGTCGCCATGTTGAAGGAGAGTTGCTACAAAACATGATGAGAAAGAAGGATAATTTGTTGTATCAGTGGGAAAATGGGATTGAAGAAGGGATGCAAGGGAGGTAGGTGCAGGGAATGCAGGATGAGGAGAAGCTACGACACAAGGTTGGAAGAGAAGAAATTAGAACTCACTTTACTTTTGATTTGAGGGTATAATAGGTATTTATTAAATTAGAGGGTGTAGGAAGAAAAAAATGTGGTGGAGGAAGTGGCAGCCATCCATCACTCTTTCAAACAAATCATGAGGTGCTTATATGGTAAACGATGTAGCATACTGTGTTCTCTTGTTTCATCTGGTTAGTAAAACTTTAGTTAAATGATATGCACACCGTTACACTAACCTTGTCTATTATGAAATTATTTATGAACTTATTATGTGTTGTAGGAAATATTGTTCATATTCACGTCTACCAAGAAAATATCGTAAAACTTTTATCAACATTAAATATTTCTAAAAGAAGTTGATAAAGTTGTTCCACGTCAACACACACATCTTAACAGGTCTTACATCAACTATGGAAAGACTATCTTATTATGTACAACTCTTTGATTTACTCTAATTTGAGAGTCAAAACTCTTTGACCTAGCCTGATAACTTATGCTCATTATCATAATATTACTTGAAGAAGATAACCATTTAATGTTGCATGGAGTGTATAGTTGTTTTCTAAGCTTCATAAGAACATTTTTCATGTTCATTTGCAATCTATAAGTATGTTTTAACCTTGTGTTCATTGAAAGACATTATTATCTGCCTAGATCTAGTGATCTTTTAAACCATCCATTTCCTTTAATTTTGAATTATCCTTGAAACTTTATTTTTTTAACAAATTTTATTATGAGATGTTCTAAACTCATAAATTAAAAATAGTTAAAAACAAATCTTGATTATGCATTAAAGATGAAATTCAAAATTCCCATTCCAAAATATTTTTAAAAGAAATTTTCTAAAAATTTAAGACCTTGAGAAAGTCATTTTCATAAGGAAAATGAGTTTACAATGTGCATTACCATAATAAAGTACAAAAGATCATCAGGCCACTAATGTTATTTACCCCTTTTATGTCTTTTTTTTTTCATAGTAAACTAAATTGGATTCAGCTTCCTTTCGACGTTTAATAATCATTTTGAGAGACTCAAACCAAGGCTCGAAAGTAAAAACATTTCATGTTACCTTCTTAACGTACTATGTAGTATTCATAAATGGTTACAAACAATCAGTTGAAGAGCAAAGCCTCAAGTCAAGAAGTTTGATTAATTGATGTTCATCTGTTGAATGTCGTTTCATTGCCTAATTGTGTTTGCTTAATATACTTCCCAAGTTGATTATGACTTAAAAATTGCTCATTTTATCATGAACTAAAATAATTAAAATCATACTCTGATCACATATTGTGAGAACAATGCTTGTGTCATTATATCAATTCCGATGATTCGTGCACTAAAAGAAAATGCAATCATCAAAACAGAAGAAAGCTATTTTTGAAAGAATACATAAAAATTGTTATTCTATTTCTAGTCCAGTCTCAGTATCAGAGTATTGTATACAATGAAGGGATTTTATAGAAGTAAACAAGGTATACTACTTATGTACCTTGTTTCAAATCAGTGAGGGTAGTGTAAACAAATAAAATTAATTGAAAGCAAAAAACAGTGACTTGGGAAAGAGATGGTGTAAGGGTAACCACAGAATAAGCACTGACCCTATCACTCTGAGAATTGATCATCCCGAAAGGCACTTCACCTGAAATTGCCAAGATATTGAGCAGAGAAAAAGAGTGTTTCTCTGGACTTTAGGACCTAATTGTCAGGATCATTCATGTAGTTTACAGTTCTGAAGATAGGGATGACTAAATTTTACATATTTGGTCCAGTAAGACCGATATTTTGTCATGGCTATCTCTAACCATGGCTTCATATTACCATTGTAGTGTACAACTGCGGCATTATCTATCTCCGAACGATCTATACTTGGATTGTAACCCAGACCAAGCACATGCCATGATTTATTTAGCGGATGTGTTAATCCATAGAATGTCATCAGCCCTGGAGGCAATGTCCCCAGCTTCCACAGCACCCTGTCTTCGTTCTGGAATCAAACAGGAAGAAAATCAAAGTGATCTAATTTAGTAGATGAAGTGGCAGTTAAAACCCTTTTGTTGTTGCAATGTAAATGGTTGATATTGTAACAAGATGCATTCACACATATATATAGCTAACTATGGAAGTTGTTAACATTACAACCGTCAATTTTTGAATCAACAGTTGTAATTGCACTTTATCCTCAAAAGGGCAAGTCTTCCCTTTAGAAGAGTTATATCTGTCTGTGGTAATATTTATTATGTAAGAATAATAGACACGTGATGTGAGCCAAGTTATGTTCAAGTACTTACCAAATTCTGCCACTTGTGATATATGCCAGTGATGTCCTTCTTTTTCCACACCTTCAAATCAAACATGTTCATCCCGTATGCCCAACCACAAGCATTTGGATCAAAATTTTTTGCAATATGTGGATTTGAAAAGTTAAGGTACTTGTCAAATCGGTGAAAACTCTCCCCACATGTTTCAACAGCACCATTTACCTTTCCATGAAGATTTACTGCCCATAATCCAGTCAGGTCCTTCTGGACAACAATGTCATCATCAAGAAAAAGAATCTTATCCAATTTAGGATAAACTTGTGGAAGATAGAATCTCAGGTGGTTAAGCATTGACAGATATTTTGGATTTCTGTACTTGAGATTCGAAGCACCGGTAGTAGTTGGATGGCCTGCCTTGAAATAATACTCTTTCATTGTTGCAGATTCAAGCTGTTTCAAGACTGGGCAGTAGGATGAGTTCAACCACTTAAATTCATCAACGTTTTCAACATTGATTGTAGCTTTTCCAGGAGGATTCAACAAAAACCACATGTTCATGGCTCCAAAATTTAGCTTATCAGTAACAAGGTGAAACACATGCTTTGAAGGATCCTGATGTTGAAGAAATGAAGATAAGACAAAGGAAAAGTTTAATTATATTAGTTACTGACATAGGGATGCACTGTACAATGCCAGCAGAAACTATTTCATCATCTGTAAAAAAAATCACTTTATACACTTGCGTGCACACATTGGTATGGTAAAAGATAGTACAAGTCACCTTTGCATTCATAATAGTTGAGTTGACAACAACGGATGCAGCCAAGACATTGTCCGAGAATAGGGCATAATGATAGAGAGCAGGATTGTCCAAGTTCTCACTTCGAGGGAATTTTCTCTGTTCAAGAGGAAGGAGGAAGTAGTCTATGGTAAGGCGCATAGATAAGCAGTGAATTCCATTCGGTATGGTCTTGGCAGCCAACTGACTAAGGAAGGTGCTTTGTTTTCTCAAGCTCCTAACTCGCTCATCAGCTGTTTGTAGCATTGCCCTCAATTTCCCAGTAACCAACTTGCAGTCATACAATTTCTCTTTTGCCTTGGAAAGAACTTGGCCCATAGTTTTTATATTTTCATGATCTCTACAGATATTAAACATTTGATTAGTAAAGTTGGTTAATGCAACTAAGACACAGATGCATTTGGATATCACTACTGAGAAAATTGCACATAGCTTTCATACCTGGGATTTAGGTCAGCATCAGAAGTTGCCTCGCCTAAAGCACGCTGACTTCCTTTAAGCTGAGATTCCAATTCTTGGTACAGTTGAAGATTTTCCTTCAACTTTGCAATACTCAAGTAAACCTTAGCCATAATGATTTGGTCTCGCATCAACCGTACAGTAGAATCAGGATTTTCATTCTCATTTTCTTTCCTCCAAATGTTGTATTTACCAAGAACTGCTGAATCAACAGATTTCGAGTGTTCAAGAGCTGAATTTTCAAGCTTTACAATTGCTTCATCATCCTCTCTTATCAACTCAGCTGCACGCTTTTCCTTCCTTTTCTCTATTAGTTGCTATAAAAGACATTTACAAAGAACAAAACAGGGTTTATTTCCACAATTGTTTTGAAGTCTTCAAGTCAAATGTGTATTGGAAGAATTAATTTAGGAATAATAAGCTTTACATTTGGGAATTATCAACCATATGTTATAGGCATAGATTACTAGATAGTCTTGGGTTAAATCACTCGATTACAAAAATGAATAAAATTTAGTTTGAGATAATATTTTGTTGGGTTGTGAGGGGAGCCTAAATAACACAAAGATCTTCCATCAACGGCTCCTGTGTCCTTGTGTCACTAATATGTTACTTAGCTTGGTCATTCTAATTCAATGTTAGATTTTTTTCTAGGATTTGGTACTCCAAAAACTTATTTGCAAGTATATCGACAAATTAATAAATTTCCAATGTGTCAAATACAATGTAGTCAAACTCTTGTAGTCTCTCTTAAAACTCATGAGTTATCCTAGATAGGAAAAACGAGTTAACTCAATCAAATTAATTTCCCTTCCTTATTTAGGAATTGAAAGGTGGAAAGTCTCCACTGTAGGTGCATGAGTTTGCTAAACACAAGCATGCAAATTTTCACATTACCAACAGAAAGAGCCTTGCCCCATTTTATTTTGTTCATATTGATGTATGGGTCCCATTAATGTCCCTGATATCTCTGGTGCTAAATGGTTTATAAATTTTATAGATGATTGTACCCGAGTGACTTTGGTTTTCCTACTGAAACACAAATATGAGATTAGTTCTGCTTTTATTCAGTTTGTCACAATGAATAAGAATTTGGACTCAATCTTGAAATTAGGTATGATAACACCAACGAATACTTTAATCTTGAATTAAACTATTTTCTTTCCAAAAAGAGGAAATAATCCATGAGTCTTCATGTGCTAACACACATCAATAGAATGAGATTGCTCAAAGAAAAAATGCGCACTTACTAGAACAAACTAGAGCTTTGCTTTTTCAATATCATGTTCCTCAGCAATTTTGGGGACAAGCCCTTCTTACACACACTTATCTTATCAATAGATTACCCTCTAAAATCTTAGGATCACAGAGTGCCATGGATGTCCTATCTTGTTATACCCATACATAGACCAACCAATAAAACTCCAACCTAGAATATTTGGGTGTGTATCCTTTATGGATGTTCATAGTAATGGAAGGTCAAAACTAGATCCTAGGGCAATCAAATGTGTTTTCTTAGGATACTTAACCATGCAAAAGGGATAAAGTGGGATAAACCTATGAGATTACATAGTAATAATAAATATGCAATTAAAATAGCCCACAAACCGATGCAACATGACAAAACTAAACATATTGAGGTGGACAGACATTTTATCAAGGAAAATCTAGACAATGGCTTGATTTGAACCCCATATATGTCCGCTCAAAATGAACTTGCAAACATAGTCATCAAAGGGCTAAACTACACTAACTTTGAAAGAATTGTATCCAAGATGGGAATGGAGAACACTTACTTGCCAGCTTGAGGGGGAGTGTCAAAACCGAGTTCTTCATTGTGTATTTTAGGATGTGTTATCCTTACTATAATATTACCCTTTGTTATAGTGGTATCATGCCATTAATAATAGGATTAGATTATGTATCTAAAATCAATCCCATAATTACTAGGATTTGTTTCCTTAGAATTAGCTCTCTCTATATTTCCTAACATAACCAGCAGACCCATGTATTAATAGGTCCAATGGCTTCATTATTGTAATACAGAAATATATTATATATTATTATATCTAAAAATGAGAAATTTCATTTAGCACCAATGTACTATCACACTTTCTCATTGTGATTTGCTACTTTCTTCATTGTGGTGTTGAAATGTTGAAATATTGTTGTATTAAGATTGTTATGCTATTCATATATGTCATTAATAGATTTTTTCAATATTATTTTTTATATTAGGTAAACTCTTACAAGTTTGAGTTAAATAGGAGCTGAGTTCATGTAAGCATGAATGTATGTAAACTCTCAAATTTGATTAACTTGATCAAACATATTCTAGACCAGCGCAGTTTCATGTCTGCTGGAGTGACAAACAGTGTTATCATGGCTGGTTGGGATTTGGGAAGGCTTATGTATTATATCAGTAGTGAGGCTGTTTCCATAACATTGTAACCCCTTACAAGGTGTAGCAGACTACCCCACAGTGCAAACATGCATCAGTAAATGCCTATCAGAAAAACTGTACACAAGTTTAAACAAGAAAAATACTCAAGAACGATCAAGGATACTCACCCTTCTTGATAGCTGTGCAGGACTGTCAGTCCACTGAGCATGGCCAACTGCATTCCTAAAAACTATACAATGAGAATGTAAACTAAGAGAACATAAGCAAAGTATGCAGCAGCACGAAACCACCTGAAAATCTTCCTTCCTTCCCATTTTGCTTCTCTTGTCCGACATTGTTTGCTGGTTCGTTAACCTATAATCAAAAATAAAAATGGCCTATCATAAAGAGAAAAAAATATGCCCTTTTTTCTTTAAAACAGGAAGTGAAAGCTTCTAGCAGAAATAAACCAGTCTTCCAAACCTGATTTGTAGCATTAGAAGCCTTTGATCCAACAACTCTCCATGAAGCAGACAATTTTTTTCTAAAACTCTCGAGACTCAAAGGTCCCACGTCATTTGTGTTGGAAACAATAACATCCAGAACCTAAAGCATAATAACTATTAGAAACCCAGGAAGAGCATGAACTCTTCAACAAAAAAAGCATTACACACGAGACACAGAGCAAGAGTAAATATAAGCTTTCGCTTGCCTCTTTCGAAAAAAGCGATTCAAGATCCTGCAATGACTGCCACTCTCTGAATCTGGCAACCTGCAACAACCAACACCGTTAAAAAAAGAAGGTCCAATAAGCCACTTGTAAGAAAAGAAAATAAGAAGGTAATAAAATGCATTGAGCTTCTCCATAAGCCGCCTATCTTTTGGGTAAATTAAATGAAGAAAGCTTTTTATAAAAGTTAAATGCATAAGTCAATATAAAACTTAAACTTATGCAAGAAGTTCGATTTTTTACCTTCATATTCTCTTCTCCCATAAGTACTTACAAAAAGTTCATCCAAACAGAGTCTTAATCACATAACCAATAAACCCAAAAACGTACCTTTCTGCTGGTAACAGCCGAATTACCACCTTGATCTGCACAATGCACTTGAAGTAATTAATTAAACTAACTTAAACCCATTCCACGTGCATTGAACAAAAACCCATAGACTCTAATCCCAATTATTCTTTCCTCCCATTTCCCACTCCTCACGTCAAGAACATTATACCACACCCCATTTAATTCCCCCGAAAATTCAAAACTCCCTAGAGAAAAAAAAAGACAGAGAAATAAAGCATATAATCTACAAGAAAACACAAAGCATTGGAAGAGTAGTGGATGTGAGATCTGGAAGAATTATAAGATGTAAGCAATAAGCAATGCCCAATTGGAAAAGAAGTGAGATTTGATTGAAATAAGTAGAGGAAAAGGAATGAGACCGTGAAAAGTATGAAGGGGCGATGCGCGGAAGAAGAGAAGGGGCGCAAGGAGGCACAGAAGGAGGAAGGCAAGCAGAGGAAAATGCGATCCCTTGGTTCTGTTGTTGTTGGGTGCCATTGTGGATCTGAATCAATCAAAATGTGACAGAGAAAGAGAAAGAGAAAGAGAAAAAGGGTTTATTGATTGATTCTGCAACAATGCTTCACTCCAATGGGTGATTGAAACAAAAAAGTGTATGTGTTGTGGTGAAGTGAAAGTGTGTGAATGAATGGTTTGGTTTGGTTTTGTGATGTGTAAGAATGTGGGTTGGATGCAATCTTTGGTGAGTCAATTTCCAACTTCCACTTTCCTTTCATTCCCCAGCTGTTTCTTGCTGGCTCCTTCTTTTCTTCTTTTTTTTTATTTTTAAGGATCTTAAAAAACCAATCTTCAATTTTACTAATTTCGTCTTCCTATATTCTATATATAATACAAACATTTCTTTTTTAACTTTAGTTCTAAGATTTATTAAAAAAACTGTAATGTTGATGTAATTTTCTAAATTTACTTTTGGTTTTTTATGTAGTTGATAGATTAAGTTTTTAAAAAATTACTACAATACTTTATATTCTAAAATATGTATAAAATTGTTTTTTTTAATTGTCATTATTAATACACCCAATATTTGTAAAACATTATTGAAGAAAAACATTTCAATTACTCGTATATGAGAATGGATTAAGCACACGGAGTTTTAATAAGACTAGGGAGCGTATTACCAAACGTCTTAATCTAATTTACGCGTAATGATACATGTTAATAGCGAGTGGTCCTTTACGTAATAATTATGGATTTAATCTAATATATATTTAATAGATCTAATAATCGATTTATATTTAATTTAATTTAAATTGAATTGAAAATAATTCAAATCTAATTAATCTGATTAAAATTAATTAAAATGGATATGAATTATAATATAATTTATTTTATTGAAATTACTAGATTTTTTTTTTAATTTTAAGTTATTGTTTATCTTTTGTTAATGTTGTGATGGTAATGGCTTGGATGTGGATAGTGAAAACTTTGATCCTTCTTGTGTGGCTATCAGGAAAGGGGAAGAAGGTTCGTGAAAAGGGTAGGAGTCGGAATGACAACAAATTTTATGTTTTTTATTTGGATATTTTTAAAATAAATCAAGTGATAAAAATAAGAGCTATTGATAAAAGAAAAGTAAACCGTTTAAAATTTGATTTTATAAATTTACAATTTTTTATTTAGATTTATAAATTTAAAGGTCGTCAATATTTATTATGTACGAAAACTAACTTTTTAAACGAAATATATACATATTGTTATTTTGAAGTGAATAAAATGATGAACAAAAAAAAAGAAGAAATATATGAATTTCTATTAATTAGTTATCCAAACGACTTAACAGTACTGTATGTGATATGAATTTTTAATTTTATTTTTGTAAAAGTAATATGACAGAGTTTACCATTTTAATATACCCAACAATTTTATTTTATTTTTTTATGTTTTTGTCATCCTCCATCTCGCTAATATTTTTTATGTTTAATGTGTAGATATATACTCATTTTCTAACAAGGAGACACCCAAAGTTGATGAAAATGACATATCGCCATTAGTATAAAAAAAACAAAGAAGTATACAAGAACAAAACAAATATGTATAAATGCTAATCTCCATATTGGTCTATCTAACACACAGCCACAAAAGAGCAATGAATATCAAATTAAATGAATTTATTGAGTTATAAATCATAAAAAATACATTTCAAATATAAATTCTTACGATACATAACATATTTCAGAAAGCAACACAAAGATCACATAAAATATACTGGATATAAACAAAGATTTTAAATAAAGGAATGATTACATTAATACGAAATTGGTATTATTGTTAGATTAAAATATTGCTATGTATTTTTAATTAATTATTTTTTACTAAAAATTAATAATTTTGCACATAAAATTCTTAACATTTTATTAATTTATATTATTATGTATCATAATCGTATATATATATATATATATATATATATATATATATATATATATATATTTATTATTTATTTTTTTTTATTTTTTTATAATATATTTTAATAATTTTATTTTTATTTATATATATTT
>Ga0214545_1002070_pt1 | contig 38568 bp, 12 predicted proteins | sample CNSS4metaG_FD_160064 | JGI IMG/M metagenome (GOLD analysis project Ga0214545, IMG submission 160064) | Root nodule microbial communities from cowpea collected in UCLA plant growth center, Los Angeles, California, USA - CNSS4 | ecosystem: Host-associated > Plants > Roots > Nodule | place: USA...
TGTTGATTATTTAAAAAAAAAAACCTATTCAATCGTTTGCTTACTATAATATGAATTGGAGTAAAGATTAGTAATCTGTCACGATCATTACGTACACTTCTATCAATAACTCTATTTGTTTATTAAACTAAATACTATTATCAATGACATTATCACCAAATTAATTGATTAATTAAGAAATCGATTAGACCATTGTAAGTTCAACTAATAAAGAAATTTTAAAAATAAAAGTTGGATACAATGTTGTTTTCCCACCATTTTCAAGTAAAGAGTGTGATATCTTATTGGAAATTATATTGCAGGAAGACGTTCAGATTATGAAAGATATGAATTTGGATGCTTACAGATTTTCCATATCTTGGTCAAGAATTCTTCCAAGTAATTTAAATATGAATCAATGATTATTATGAATTAATTTTTTTTTATTTGAATGTTTTATTTTAATCATTTCTTAATTTTCATAAACTATATATATATATATATATATATATATATATATATATATATATATATATCTACAGATGGACAATTAAGTGGAGGTATAAATCAAGAAGGAATTGACTATTACAACAATCTTATCAATGAGCTGGTGGCAAATGGTTAGAACAAAACCTTTTAATTTTTGATATTTTTATTATGATTTACATTTTAGTAATTTCTCATGTTAGTGAAAGAAGATAATCTAGATATTAACATAATTTTAGGTTTACAACCATTTGTGACGCTTTTCCATTGGGATCTTCCACAATCTTTAGAAGATGAATATGGTGGCTTCTTAAGTTCTCGCATTGTGTAAGTGATGCAATTTGACTAACATTTCCATTGCTAAAATGTTTCGAGAACATTTCTAAAGAGAACACATGATTTGAATACAGGAAAGATTTTCAGGATTATGCAGAACTTTGCTTCAAGGAATTTGGTGACAGAGTGAAAAATTGGATAACTTTGAATGAGCCATTGACTTATAGTCAACAAGGTTATACAGTAGGAATAATGGCACCAGGTCGATGTTCTTCTTGGTTGAATCCTAGTTGCAATGGCGGTGATTCTGGGACAGAACCCTATTTGGTCACGCATCACCAACTTCTTGCTCATGCAGCAGCGGTAAATGTGTACAAGACCAAGTACGAGGTTAGTTATTATTAATGATCTTAAGTTTCTTAGATCTGAACGTGTTTTTGAATAATTTTTAAGGAAAAAAGACTATGGGTGCAGAGAATTCAAAATGGTTCGATAGGCATAACTTTGAATTTTATTTGGTGCGAGCCACTATCGGAAAACAAACTTGATCGACAAGCTACTGAACGAGTTATTGATTTCATGTTTGGATGGTATCCCTCCGTATCCTTATCCTTAAAATTTATGTTAGAAGTCTCACATCGACTGGAGATAAGACAATTTTATAATATATAAATGGTTATAAATTTTATCTTATAAATTGATTTTGTAGAGTTGAATTAAAACGGTGTGAAAATTAGAGTTCATGAAATATCTATATAGAAAGGAAACAAATAAGAGAAATGCATATGATATATCTTGAGGTATTTAGGATGTTATATAAGATGAAAAACACTTTAGCAACGAAGTAATCTTCTAAGATGGAATTTTATATTTAAAAAAAAAAGAAGGTAAAAGCTGAGTTACTATCCAACATATACATAATACAATTATCAGATAATTTATTTGATTTATCTGTTCCACTGAAGGTTTATGGATCCATTAACAAGAGGAGATTATCCCAAAAACATGCATTTGTTGGTGAAATCACGATTACCAAAATTTACAAAGGAGCATTCCAAATTGCTTATTAATTCGTTTGATTTTATCGGCATAAACTACTATACCTCTAGATATGTTTCTGATGCACCAGAATTAAGAAATGTCAGAAGCAGTTACATGACAGATGCTCTTGCAAATCTTTCATGTAAGTAGCTTTGTCTAATATTTATTATATAATATAGGGTTAAGTATGTTTTTAGTACCTGAACTTTGGTCCAAAATTGGAATTCGTCCCTAGTCGAAACTTTGATAAATTTCGGTCTCTAAATTTTAAAAATGAATGAATATAGTCCTTTTAACCCAACTTTATTAACTTTCTTTTAGGTTTCGAACACATTTTTCATTAAATATTAGAGTTGTTTACGCCGTTTGACATATTCTCAGCTCAATATTTACTAAGAAATGTATTCGAAACCTAAAAAAAATTAACAAAATTGGGTTAAAAAGACTATATTCATTCATTTTTAAAGTTTAGGGACCAAAATTTATCAAAGTCTCAATCAGGGACGAATTCCAATTTTGAATCAAAGTTTAGGGACTAAAAACATACTTAACCCTATAATATATGTTGAATCTGATATTTATGGATAATTTCGTGCCTTTTTGTTTTTCTTATTGCAGTTGTACGTGAAGGAAAAACTATTGGTCTAAATGTAATTAAGCTTTTGGATTGTAGATGCTATGCTTCACAAGTTTAGTATGTTTTTTTTCTCACTATAATAACAAAGATATTTATTTTTCATGATTTTGCAGGTTGCTTCAGATTGGTTGTATGTTTATCCAAGAGGATTTCGAGACCTTTTATTGTACACTAAAGAGAAATACAACAATCCTTTAATTTATATCACTGAAAATGGTAAATATATAACCTTCAATATCACATTATTTTCCTTTAAATTAATGCTTTTAAAAACTAGTTATAAATAAAGAGATGAGAGAGTGAAAAAATAAAATTAAAAATTAGTATAGGAGGCTATGATGCACTGATACTTCAATTTGAGTCATGTATCATGTCTGACAATAAATATGTAATTTATAAAGTCTGAGTACACTACAATAAAATATTTGAATAGTGACCAATTTTAGTGAACAAAAATAATTAGTCACTATATGATCAAATTAACAACTAAAATAGTTTCAAAAAATTATAATTGGTCTCTAAATTGATAATTAAAATAGTTTCAATTATGGATTGATTTTTAAATTGATCACTAACATTAATTACTAGGTATTGACAACCAAAACAATTGGTCTCTAATTAGGAAATTTGGATTCACACATTAAGAATGATATATTTATTATATTTGTAAGAATTATTGTACACTTTTAAATATTCATATATCACGTATCATATCCTATTATTTTGAAAATAAACGTATCGACAGATCGGATACGTGTCGTATTCGATACACGGATCGTATTTGTGCATCAATGATAGGAGGTTTTATTTTCCTTACATATTTGAAGAAAACATGTTACGTATTACATTTTCATATTTTTGTTATAGGTATAAATGATTATGATGATCCATCACTCTCGCTTGAAGAATCTCTCTTAGATATTTATAGAGTTGATTATCATTATCGCCATCTATATTATCTTCAAGAAGCAATTAAGTAAGTTAATTTTTTTTCGTCTTTTTAAAGAGATTATTTTTGTTTGTTGGTATGAAATTTCTTTTGTTTAATTGTTTGCTTTTCAATGTAAATGCAGGAATGGTGTAAATGTAAAAGGGTATTTTGCATGGTCACTCCTTGATAATTTTGAATGGAACTTTGGTTACACGATGCGATTTGGATTGAATTTTGTAGATTACAGAAATGGTTTGAAAAGATATTCCAAACTTTCTGCTCTCTGGTTCATGGATTTTCTTAATTTAGAATTCAAACTTCAAAATTCCCTGTAATAATGCTCCTATTTTGAATTCTTCAAATAATTATATTAAAGAATATGTAATTTATAGAATTATATTTGAAATTCCCGAAAAAAAATTATATTTTGTTTTGTCGTCACTTGTTTTATATTTCTTGAGGTTATCTAAAGATAAAGAAAAAAAAAGGAAATTCTTATGAGGAAGAAGTGGGAGAAGGGGGGAAAGCATGGGTAAGTTATTGTTTTCTATATTATATATATTTATATAGAAAATAAATGATCTGAATTTTACTTCTATTTATTATTTTTGTTTTCTTGTCAACTAAAATACACAATAAAATAAAATATAACAATTGTAGAAAATTTAAAAGAAAAACTAATGTACTAATCGAAAATGTGGGGCTGCGAGGAAGGGGATTGACTAGGAGAAAACAAGTTTTGATAACTTTTGAATAGAGTTTCCTTTTTTTCTTTTTCTTCTTTCTTGATTGGTCCTTTTAACCCTATAAGAAATATCAATTAATAAAAAAATCTATAAAATATATTTGAATTTGTATATGACTTAAATATCCCTGGACCTAGTTTATCAACATATTTTTCTCTTGCCATAAAGAATTACAATCACATTATTTCACTTTGTATATTATTTTTATAATTTATCTTCCTTGTTGCCAACAACTTTTAAAGTTTATCCACCTCTAAATTGATGTGGCAAAATCCGTTACTATGTTTGAGATAAGTTTAATGACACATTTTAGGTTTATTAGTTATTAACATAATAAAATTAAAAATATTAGAAACTTTCGTACAAAAGCCCATCCTCCTTTCTAGGATTTTAATTTATTTTAAAAACATAATAAAAAAAATAAAAGAAAATTCAAATAACCACTTTAGTCTTCAAAATAAAAAAGTAAAATATATGTGATAATAAACCAAAATTAACACATAATGGGTTTATGAATTAAAAAAAATGATAAGTATGAAATTATAGCGATTATTTCACACGTATGTATCGCGTGGGTGGATAAGCAAGTAAGGGTGGGTGGTGGTGTGCTTTTTGCAAACTATGAGTGAATACAAATTTGTCAACAGTGATAAATTGTATCAATAATTCTGGTAACGTGTTCCTTCCTCAGTTAACAAACACTCACCAAAAATAAAAAAAACCCATTCTAACGGATAATCTATTACTTGTTCAATAGAGGAAGATTCAGTCATAATGATTTTTTCTCTTAACAATTTTTAGACCATCTTTTTTTTTTGTATTTATATTATATCAATATTACATATCATGCTTAAAAGATACATACTTAATTTTTTTTTCAATAATAAAAATTAAAAGAACATGCTTTTTAATATATATTTATTTATTTCGTTATATTATAAATAAATTTTACTTAAAAGTTTATTTAGTTTTATTTGAGAATTCATGTTGCTAAAGCAACAATTTTCTTTTGTTCATCGAAGAGTCTTTTAAGAAATTTAGGAAAAGTGAGTACAGGACCACATTCTTAAACATATCCTACGGATAAAGGTTGCACAAACAGTCACGAAAATCGATTAAGGTAGGACCAACTTCCTAATCAGGTCAAGACTTTATATAAAATTGAAAAGAAAAATTTAGGTGTAATTAAAATTGTATATATTATGTGATCAAAATATTAAAATTTTGATTTCATAATATCTACGTTGTACACAAAGAAAAGGATATCAAAATAGATGGGATCAATGAGAGATTTTTTTTATTAGTTTCACATGTGACCACTTTGTCACTGAAGTTATTGTTTCTAAAAGATGAGAAAATAAATTGGAGTATTATTTATCTTTCTGTGTTGGTTTATTTCCAATTACTAATTTATTGAGAGTGGTAAAACTAAATTATTTAAAATATTAATTTATAGATAAACTATTTAATTAATTATATATTTTTTGCCTTAATTTACATATAGGTCTAGTTATAAAGTTTAATTAATAGTTGTATTTAGACCCAAGGTTTTATATTTTTACCTGAGAGACTTTTCAGAAAATAATTTAGCCTTATTTTTCGAACAGAAGTTAGGTTAGATCATACCTTTATTTAGGTCAGACCGTAAAAAATTTCAGACTCCCTTGACACATTTTCATTTCTAGTATTATTTATCATGTGAAAAAATTAGCATTACAGAAAGAATTTAAAATATGGACTAACTTTTTTTTAACAAATATTAAAAGTGTGATAATATTTTACAGAAAGTTAATATTGAAAAAAAAAATCACTCATTTTATCTGTTTAAAATTTTCAATTAGCACAAAGTTTCCCAATTTTATATGTTTTTCCTTCCAAAGTCATCATAATTTTAAATTAAGAAGTACATTTACATTTATATGACTTTCTATCTTTTAAGAGATCAACGAAAGTTTTACATTAACTAGAGATATATCATGCCAAATTTACAATATATAAGTGGGTGAAAACATCACTTTACAAGCTGATTTTGTTAGGTTAAGTTAGGTTTAAAATTCACTTCTTAGCATGCATGGTATAAGAACCATAATTAGAGTCTATTCTAACGAAGTTTGTTATTTGATGGATTTATAATTCCAACCGTCATGGGTCGCTGTCGATCTACCCAATAATGTCTAACTCGATGCACAAGATGTATATAGCTCAGCATGAGAGGTGTGTAAACCAATTTATACAAATGACTGCAAACTTTACAAACTGATTTTCTGAGATTAAGTTAGATTTAAAATATATTTCTTAACATGGTATACATATCAAAGTCATATTAGAGTTTATTCTAGTGAAATTAATGTGTAGTTCCACGCACGAGATGTATATGTCTTGTCTTGAGGAATGTGTGTTGAAAGTTTCACATTAACTAAAAATATAGGTTAATTCACAATATATAAACGAGTGTAAACCTCATTTTTCAATTTGATTAGTCAATTTTATAAGTTTTGAGTTAGACTTAAAGTCCTTGTCTTAACAATGATTAATAGGATTGCTTATTTGTAAAACACTTTATGAATTATCTCTAAGATATTTCATTTTTTTTTTCACAAAAAATAGTTACGATATATTGAATGATTTTTTTTATAATAAAATGTTTGAAATTCATTCATTATATTGAGTAATAAAATCAATTACTATTATAACAAAATAATATTAGTGTGTGTGAATTGTATTCATCGCATATAGTAGTCAAATCAAATTATTAAGTACAAAAAAATATTATTAGAAATAACGAGTTTAAATAATTGTTATAAAAAAATATTTATTAAAATGAATTGAATTATCAGTGGAATTTATATATTTATTTATTTATAAAATTAGCAAGATACGTGTAGTATCAATACACCTTAAAATATATATATTGAATTCGATATTATTATAGTTTAATAGCTATTGAATGAAAATAAAAGTCTAGCTTTAGCGGGCGAGAACCTAGAACCATAACAGTTGCAACAAATAGCAGGATTACAGCAAACAACGAAAGTTTTACGTAAGACGAATTTGTTGACTGTGAGACTTTGTTCCTTACAACTTTCATTTATAGCATTCGAAATTTCTTAGAAGATAATGCTGCATTTACCCAATTTGATATAATCTATCTGAAGCAACGGTTCTGAGTTTAATCGAAATTTATAAACTGCTACATATAAATAATTGTTTATATGGTTTAAACAAACTTGAGTGAATATATAACTTTTTATGGATAATACATGTAATATGAATATGATGCAAAAAAGAGTGAAGAGTACAACGTTAATTTCATAGTATTATCTTAATCTTTACTAAGTATGATGATATTGATATACGTGTTTCAGACCACACTCACGATTATCATGTTAGTTTACGTGTGATAGTAAAGTTTATCAAAATCCTTGCCCAAGTCGGTAATCTTTTCTGACCAATGACCACGACCACATACCATACCCTTAAAAAACATCGCTTTCTGATTTAATTTCTTTTAGGATGGAAATAATGAGAAATATTTGGATATTTTGAGAAAGAATAATCGGAAAGTTGATAAAGGTTTTCCTCTATAAAAAGGAACACATTTGGTGAGAAAAAAATAAGCAAAAATGGCATACAAAGAATACGTAGTGCTATCTCTCATTGCTCTACTTTCCTCATTGATCACTGTCACAGAAAGCGTAGCCCTCACTCCACACATAGATTTGTTGAATCGCAACAGTTTCCCAACTGGCTTCATCTTTGGTACAGCATCCGCATCGTACCAGGTACACTCAGACAACAATAGTTATGTTTCATCAATGTTCGACCCACGTGAAACACCTTCCACATTACAAGTTTAAATGTTTCAGTTTTTCCTATCAGCTTTATACTGTGGTGTTCGGTTCACATGATTATTTATGTATGTATGTATGCAGTATGAAGGTGCAGCGAATGAGGGTGGTAGAGAACCAAGCATTTGGGATACCTTCACTCACAAATATCCAGGTAAATAAATATATATGTGTCTGGTTTTCTCTTATACCGAAGATCTTTTACAAAAAATTATAGAATTATTGATATATGGTAATTAAACATGCAGAAAAGATAGAGGACAGAAGCAATGGAGATGTTGCAGTTGATTCCTATCATCGCTACAAGGTATTTCTGATTCAAAGTTTTTGTTTCTTTTGATATAATTTATCAACAGTCATCACTAATGCTGAATATCAATGGCGGATTATAGGAGGAGCAGGGCCATGGCCCCACCTATTTTTTTTTTTTGGAAATTTTTTAGTTATGTATTTTATTTTAAAAGATTTTAAACTATGTATTTTATATTAAAATTTTTTAAATTATGAATTATATATATTAGGAATATTGAGAATTCATAAAAATTTAATTGAATATATTTTTATTTATTTTATAAAGTATAATATTTAATATTAATAAATAATAAAATATAAATTAAATATAATAAAAATTAAAAAATTAAGATATTTTTTATTTTTTGTCCAATTATTTTTTAATTTCTTATATATTGTAGTGATTTCTCATACTCACTTGTGTGTTTTTTTTTTCATTTTTTTTATCAAAAAATAAAAAATAAAATTAAACACAAACTTATTATTTTTGCTTTCATCTCTTTCCTTACTCGTGTTTCTTTCTTTTGTTTATGAAAAAAGAATGAAATTAGACACAAACTTATTATTTTTTCTCTCATATCTTTTCTTTGTTCTCTTCCATTCTCGAATAAAAAAAGGTAAGTATCTTGTTTCACTTAAAGAAATATAAACCTTTGGTATTCATTGTTCATAATATAGAAGAAAAAAGTAATGTATTATTTTTCATAACCGATTTTTAATTGTGATTTGATTATCATATATTTTGTTTCTAGTAATTATGTCTTTCAATTTTTTATTATATTATGATAAAATATTTTTCACTCTTAAATTTATATATATATATATATATATATATATATATATATATATATATATATATATATATATATATATTGCAAAATAAAATGAAAGATGAATTTCTTGTAGACAATTTTAACTTTGATTCAATTACTTTTAGTTTTGTTTTAATTATTGATAAAAGATCTTATGGAACTTAATTATTGGTGAATGATCTTAAAGAACTAAAAACAATTATTTATAGACTTATATATTTTATAGCTATAATTATACTCATGTTTATTGTATTAATAATGAATGTATTATTTTGATTCCTACGTCAGGATCCATCACCAACTAAATATGAAACAAAGTAAAGTTGCTTTTCTAATGACGATCATTAGTATACTATTGATGATTACCACTAGTAACTTGTTTATCAAACTTAATTGATTATTTATTAATTAAGGAATTGGTTAGAACTTGGAACTTGGTTATAGAATAATTGTTGTTATCCTTTGTTTTCAATCGTTTTCAAGTAAACACGTGTCTTGTTGCATATTATATTGCAGGAAGATGTTGAGATTATGAAGGATATGAATTTGGATGCTTATAGATTTTCTATATCTTGGTCAAGAATTCTTCCGAGTAAGTCAAACAAAGATCAATGATTATTTTGGACTGAACTTTACCTGTTTAGATCTTTCATTTTAATCATTTATTTATTTCCATAAACTGCATATCAACAGAAGGAAAGCTAAGTGGAGGTATAAACCGAGAAGGAATTGACTATTACAACAACCTTATCAATGAACTACTGGCGAATGGTCAGAATAAAAGCTTTATCATTTAGCAATTTCAGTTTCGCCTCATATTGATGATGATAAGACATCATTAATAATCATTATGTATATTAAAATAATTTCAGGTTTGGAACCATTTGTGACTCTTTTTCATTGGGATTTTCCTCAATCCTTAGAAGATGAATATGGTGGCTTCTTAAGTCCTCGCAGTGTGTAAGTTCTGCAATTTAAATAATGTTTTGCTGAGATGTTTAAGGAACGTTTCTAAAACACACACGTTTTTTATTACAGGAAAGATTTCCAGGACTATGCAGAGCTTTGCTTCAGAGAGTTCGGAGATAGAGTAAAAAAGTGGATAACTTTGAATGAGCCATATAGTTACAGCCACAAGGGTTATGCTTTAGGGACAAAGGCTCCTGGTCGATGTTCATCTTGGTTGAATGCTCATTGCAGTGGTGGTGATTCTGGGACAGAACCCTATTTGGCTACACACCACCAACTTCTTGCTCATGCTGCTGCTGTTAATGTTTACAAGACTAAGTATCAGGTCTGTTATTATTTAACGGCAACCTCGTACTTGTTATGTTTGTTACAGTGGAACATGTTTTTGAACATGTTTTATGGATGCAGAGATTTCAGAATGGTGTAATAGGCATAACACTGTATTCTATTTGGTACGAGCCACTCTCAGATACCAAACTAGATCGAAAGGCTGCTGAACGAGCTATGGACTTTATTTTTGGATGGTAAGGGTTAGGATTTACGGAAAAAGATTTCACCGAAAAGATACAACATAAATGAGATCTGAATTCATCGTAATGTTTTATTTATTTCATTTATTTATTTCGCTGCAGGTTTGTGGATCCACTGACAAGAGGAGATTATCCAGAAAGCATGCGTTCCTTGGTGAAATCTCGATTACCAAAGTTTACCAAAGAGCAATCCAAATTGCTTATTAATTCATTTGATTTTCTTGGCATAAACTACTACACTGCCAATTTTGTCTCCGATGCACCAGAATTAAGAAATGCCAGAGGCAGTTATATGACAGATGCACTCGTAAATTATTCATGTAAGAAAGAATTGTTTAATAACTTATATCTATTATGTATATATATGCTGAATCTCATTTTTATATTTAATTACATGTTTTTTTTGTTTTTGTTATTGCAGTTGAGCGTGACGGAAGACTCATTGGTGAAGATGTAATCTTCTTGTGACCAAATTATAAATGCTTTACAATTTAGAATGTTTTTTATTTTTTTTTAATATAACGAAGATATTTATGTTTCGTAATTATACAGATTGGTTCGGATTGGTTGTACGTTTATCCAAAAGGATTTCGTGAGGTTTTGCTATACATTAAAGAGAAATACAACAATCCTTTAATTTATATTACTGAAAATGGTAAATAACTTTTATTCTTCCATTTGAATGTTGTAAAAAATTTAGTATCCACTTGTCCATTTGAATTCTCATATTTTCTATACATGGTTTATATTTTTATGTAGGTGTAAGTGAATATGATGATCATTCATTATCACTTGAAGAATCTCTCTTGGATACTTATAGAATTGACTACTATTACCGTCATTTCTATTATCTTCTTGATGCAATTAAGTAAGTAATATTTTTAATGTATTTAAAAAGATTATTTCGTTTGCCTGCATGTAATTTCAGTTTTTCTGATAATTTTTTTTTCTATATTACAGAAAAGGTGTAAATGTAAAAGGATATTTCGCGTGGTCTCTTTTGGATAATTTTGAATGGGATTCAGGCTACATCATGCGATTTGGATTGAACTTTGTTGATTACAAGAATGGTCTGAAAAGATACTCAAAGCTTTCTGCCTTGTGGTTCAAAGATTTTCTCAACAAAGAAACCAAGCTTCATGATTCCATGTAATTCAATTAATATAAAAAATTATTTCACATTGTAAATACACAATTGGTGGGGTTGTTTTTATTCTTTGGTAGTTTCTTATGAAAATGTATTTCTTATAAATGTATTGTCGAATGCAATAAACGGCAATAAATTAATGCTTGTATGATGTGTTACAAAGATAATAGCACTTAAAGTGGTACAATAAGATTATGAATCTTGCTCCACTTTATAAAATTGTTTGAGTATGGACTTTTCTTTTGTAATTACAGTGGTTTATTTCGAGAAATAAATATAATGGTAAGACATTGTCTCGTGTTTACTGTTAATTGTGGGTGTTGTTGTTTACTATATTAACAACAACAAAAAAGTGTAATACTATTTTAAAGTTGGAATTAAAAGATAAAGTTATAAATATTTTTGTGGTGGTTTGTTGAGTGTCAAAAAAAAAAAAAAAAATTATTCTAGATATGATAATTTGATATCATATTGGGTGGGGTAAGTTATTCTGCTACTTGGGTGTGCTATTTTGAGATGATGAATTTGAGAAGAGTACATGAACGAATTTGGATATATTTGGAAGATGAAGTTGTATCTTTTTTTAAGGATTTTGAAGATAAATGTTAGTGAATTTGAATATAAAGTCTTTAAATGATTTAACTGATGTAATAGATTAAAAATAAGTTTTAATATATATATCCAAATTATTTAATAAATTATGAATATTTTAATAATTTAAATAAAAACAAATATTACAATTAATACTCGACATAAACATTATATATATATATATATATATATATATATATATATATAAATCTTTTTTTATCCTTGTACCCATTCTCGATCAATATAGTAATTGTTGTAGATTAGGATCGGGTTACAATAATACCTGTGGAACTATCATTTCTATCCAAAACTAAAAATAAAATAAAATTGAGAAATAAATCCAAAATTAATAAATAATTTAACGAATTTAAAAAGGAATATATACGATAAGTATGCAATTTGAGATATTATTCACACGTATATATATAGCGTGGGTGGAATAACCAAGTACAAGGTGGCTGTGAGTGAATGCAAATTTGTGAAGAAGTTGGTCGTATAATTCAGGTCAAGTCTTCGTTCCTCAGTTTTTCCGAACCCAAAACCGCTAAGAAACCGTCGCCAAAAACAAAACTTTTTCCCAACTGTTCTAACCGATAACGTATTACTTGTTCAATAACCACACCGTCCATTGACACCTTTTCAAAGCAAGATTCAGTCATCACGATTTTTCTTTTTATGAATTCTTTAAACTATTTTTTCTTTGTATTTATGGTTCTTTTTTCATCAATATATTGCATCGTTTTTTAAGCATATACACTTAATTTTCTCCAATAATAATTTTTTTAAAAGCCAAGCCATACTTTTTGATTAATATAAATTTATTTATTTAATTATATTAGAAATAAATTTCACTTAAAAATTGATTTAGTTTTATCTGAGGATTCATGTTCCCTAAAGCAGCAATTTTCTTTTCTTCTGTCGACGAGTCTCATGAAATCCAGAAAAAGTGAATGTAGGACCACATTATTAAACAAACATATCCAACGGATAAAGGTTGAAGAAACAGACACGAAAATGGATAAAGGTACGACCAAATTCCAGATCAAAACAATAAATACTCAACCAGTATTTATCCATAAACTATTCATACAGGTCTATTAAGGATTTAATTAATTAACCAAAACTATTTTCTGCTTGTTTTCCTCCCTTAGATGGCTAAATTAATTTTCTTTTATTTTCTCTTTCTCTCTCTCTCTCTCTCTCTCTCTCTCTCTCTCTCTCTATATATATATATATATATATATATATATTCAGAGAATTATTCGGTTATAATTTTTTATATAAAACAAAAATGAAAAATTAATTGTCAAATTTTATTATGAATGATCAAATTTTTATTTTGATTCATTAAGTCTTCTGGTTAATATCTTCTGAAATATGTTATTTTTGTTTTTTATTTTTATATGGATTAAATATTTCTATATATTCGATGTCATTTTTTTTAATATGCAAACTCTGAGATACAGGTTAAACACTAACAAAGTATTTTTTGTTTTATTTTCTCTACGTTGTACATCTCTAAAGGAAGGATATTACCCACAATAGATGGAATCCCATGAGAGGTTTTTCTGATTAGTTGTGATCACTTTGCCACTAAGTTACAGTGTTTCTAATTGATGAGAGAAAACAGTAGAAATTGAAGTGTTATGCATCTTTTCCCGTGTTGTTTTATCTCCAACTGGTTGGTGTAATAAAATAAAATTATCAAGTTCAAAAATTATTATCAGAAATAACAAGTTTAAATCATATTTAAGAAATGTTATAAGTTAAGTATGTTTTTAAGTCCCTAAATTACAATTTAAAATTAAATTTTTTTTTAAATTTTGATATATTTTGGTTCCTAAATTTTAAAAATTAATGAATATAGTTTTTTAAATTCAATTATGTTAATTTTTTTTACATGTCGTTGATAGTATTAAGATTGTTTATACCGTTTGTTACATTTTTAAAAATATTGACGTAATTAGATTAAAATGATTATATTAATTCATTTCTAAAGTTTAGAGACCAAAATATATCAAAATTTTGAAAATTAACTTTATCAAAGTTTTAGATAAGGACAAATTTCAATTTTTGATCAAGGTTTAGAGGCTAAAAACATAACACATGTTATGTTAACAAAATAAATTCCATTATTAGTAACAAAATTATTATTTATTTAGAAAATTAGTGAGATACGTGTGGCATATAAATGCACCTTACAAATATTGAATTGGATATTACTATAGTTTAATAGTTTGTGAAGGAAAACTTACTAATGATAGAAGTCTAGCTTAGAGGGCGAGGAATGAGCATCTAAGCGGTTGCAATAAATAGCAGGGTTACTGCAAACAAGGAAAGTTTTACTGAGACGAATTTGTTGACCACGAAGTTCTTAGAAGATAATACTATATTTAGCCAATTTGGTATAATTTAATCTCACAACGGTTTTGAGTTTAATTCAAATATTTAATCCTAATTAAATTGAAACAAAAAACTTTACCGTAATTCTACACACACACACACATATATATATATATATATATATATATATATATATATATATATATATATATATATATATATATATATATATAACATTCTTAACTATAAAATTTTAAGTCATTATTTAATAACATTATTACTTCTAAGTTTAAGACTATAACAATTCTTTAATATTGTATTTTAAAATAATATTTCTTAAAACATATCAAAATGTATGAGAAATATGTTTGATGGAGAGTTTACACAAAGAAAATTAATACTTAATCTTCTAAATTATACGATCATCCCATAAAGGAAAACACAACAAGCAATAAAAGGAAAGAACACAAGCCTATAAGTTAATGAATTTAATATAAGACTGGGAAAGAAATAAATCATATTAGAAAATAGATCTGAGAAATAATTTAAAATTTGTACAAAATTAATATTTGTTAGATACTCACATAGTCTTCTTTCTTTTCCTTATCAACATATTGTTGAATCACTCAGTCATTGAATACTTTTTATAAAATCTAGCCAAAAATTCAAATGGTTCATATTCATTAAAAATAACTATCTAAAGTTAGCCCACATGACTCTATTCCCAAAAACTCAAAACACATTTCTGTAACATGGTTCAAACAAAGGAATACATCTAGACATTGCTCTTCTGGAAGACTAGTGTATTGAATTGACTCATGAAACTCTGCACCTGTCATGCTTGTTTCCAAATTCTTCATTGATGTTCCAACTCTCAGGACCAATGTTCCTAACTAAGCCATGATAGAATTAATCACACATGATTATCTTCCATGTCATACTGTCCACCATGTAGGGTCTCCTACGAATAACACCACCTATATATATCTACCTCTACATGAGTGAAATACTAGTTGAGTCAGTATAGTTTCACCTAACAAATTTTTTCCAATACACTTGGATTGACCCTAGATTAACATTTCTCCTTGAAAATAACTAACTTGACGACTATAGGACACTAAATTTTCCTCAACCATCATACACTATCAAACATTTGCCGATAAAAAAAAATACACTATCAAACATAACCCAAAGACATCACTTAGTCATACAATCACATAAATCACACAGTTTCTACTAAGCCAACTCTTCAATCATCACTTTTATATCAATTTTATAATATTACGTACCATTATCAACCACAATATTCCACCGATCCAATCCAACAATTTCTCTTACACTCGATAATTTCATTGTATATACCAAGTTTTCTTCCTCTTAAATTTCTTAACTTTACTAGTAACATTATTCATTAAACTTAGCAACATTCAATCACTATAATCATACCACTATTATTATCTTTCAACTGTAAAATATTAAATTTACAAGAAAATTAACTTGTTTTATACAACTCTTTCTATATATTAAATTCTAACCCAAATCCAGGACTCTCTCAATACCATTACAATTATTTCTTAACATGCTTGAAAATACACCACATAAATTTTATTATGCAATTTCTTATATGCTAACAATTAAAAGGTTTCATCATCTTACAATACGCCAAAAACTAAAACATATTTGTACCGAGAACAACGTAGAACATAAAAACAATAACCACAAAGTTGCGTTCAATTAGTCTACTAAAACGAAGAGATAGTGACAAAAAACTAAATGTTAGTATGGGATTTTATTTGTCTTTGAACAAAAAAAACAAGCAGTTTACATTTTTCTTACTAATTTTGTTATATATAGGTATAAATGATTATGATGATCCATTTCTCACTTGAAGAATCTCTCTTGGATATTTATAGAATTGATTGTCATTTGTATTATCTTCAAGAAGCATTTAAGTAAGTTAATTTCTTTCCCTTTTTTTTATAGAAATTATTTAGTTTTAAGTTATGGAATTTATTTTCTTTTAACTGTTTTATTTTGAATGTAAAATACAGGAATGATCACTCTTTGACAATTTTGAATTGTCCTTTGGTTGCAAAATGCGATTTGGATTGAATTGTGTAGATTAAAGAAATGGCTTGAAAAGATATCCTAAACTTTCTTCCTTATATGCGTTGAGGTTATTTTAAAGGAAAATATTTGTAGGTTAGAGGAGGTAGATCGGGAGAAATAGGTGGAATGTTTGAACAAAATGTGCATTAGAAAGGTAATTTTAGGAATTAAAAAAAGAATGTATATGATAAGTATGCAATTTAACGATTATTTCACACGCATACATAGCGTGGTGGATAAACCCGTAAGGGTGGCTGCTGGTGTGCTTTTTGGAAACTGAGTGAATAAAAATTTGTCAACTGTCATAAATTCTACGAATAGTTCAAATAACGTGTTCGTTCCTCAGTTTTTGCTCAACCCAAAAACGTTAATTAACAAACACTCAACAAAAATTGGAAAAACTTCTTATAGAGGAAGATTCAGTCATAGGGATTTTTCTTTTAACAATTCTTTAAACTATTTTTTCTTGTATTTATAGTTTTTTTTTATCAATATTACATCGTTTATGAAAGATATATACTTAATTTTATTCAATGATAAAAAAAAATTACTTAAAAGTTTTTATTTTCAGGATTGATAATGGTTGTAGAGCAAGAATTTTGGTGAGTGGAAGAGTGTTAAGAAATCCAGGAAAAGGACACATTCTTAATTTAAGATGTCCTACGGATAAAGGTTGAAGAAAGAGTGATGAAAATGGATAAAGGTAGGACCGAATTCCTAGTCAAACTAGTATTGGTCTTTTACACATTGTTTGGTTATACGCGTCGTGTGGTGACTGAGTGACATATATGTTTATTTATGGTAATCTTTGTTCATGTACGAGGAAGGATTTGAAAAACAAGATTTGATCTTCGCTTGGGTGAGAAGAGATTATGACGCGGAGATGTGCAATTTCGTGAAGGCAAAAACGGTTGAGGAAGAGAATCATTCTAATTAAGAGGAACCGATTCTAAATTCAATAAACTCAGTAGAGAATCAATTATCCTTCTTTATATATATATATATATATATATATATATATATATATATATATAAAATATTAATTTAATAATAATAGTAATATTAACATTAATTATACCAATTAAATTTGTTTGTTTAAAATATAATCATTCGCATTTTATTTTAAATTAATTTAACTTTATTTTATATCAATTTGAACTATATCAGAAAAATTATAATATTATATTCTAATCTATTATAAAAAAATTTAATTTTTCATATTAATCAAATCATTTACAAATTTTTAGAATTTTCTCACACAAATCTTTTTCACTTTCATTTCTTTATTCTTCTTCTTCCTCTTTTTTCATCTACCATGGCCTCCTCTCTTTCTTTTTCTCTCCTTCTTCTCACCCATATTCAACTAATTTATAGCAAATATATTCTTCAAATTTGATGCTCATTTAATGATGAAATTACCAACAAATTAAAAAAAGAGAGTCATTGATGAAGTTATAAGAAATGAATAACCGACAGATTTATTAATAGATTTTCAATTAATTTAATTTCTGACAAATTTAAAAAAATTAAATTTCCAACAAATCTAAAAATAATAAAAATTCAGTTATAGATAAATAGTTACAGATGGATTAACCGACGAAGTCTACCATGACATGATCAAAAATATTCCTCAATAATAAATATTATAAGTTATCGACAAATTTTATCAATAAATTCATTACCGAAAGATGTTACGATAATAAAACTTATAGTTTACCAATAAATATTACCGATAATTCCATTATCAACAAAAATATCTATATGTAATTCAAATTTTATAATCTATCGATAAAATTTGCTAATAAATTCTGTTTTATTAGTTTTTCTTTTCAGTAATCGTTTAAATTTTTTTGTAATGGAAAATAATAGAAATTGAAGTTATTTATCTTTTCCTGTGTTGGTTAGTTGTATTTAGACCTTAGGTCATATATTTTTTACTTGACAGACTTTCAGAAAATAATCTAACCTCATTTTTTGAACAAAAGTTAGATTATATCAAACCCTACATTTTTTCAGGCTCTTCGACGTATTTTGAATTCTAGTATTACTCTTATCATGTGAACAAAAATAGCATTACAAAAATTATTTTAAATATGGACTGTTTTAACAAATTTTAAAAGTGTTATAATATTTTACAGAAAATTAATACTGAAAAAAAAATCAACATTTTGAAACAAGATTGTTTTACCACTTTTTAATAATTTTCTTTCAAAATTCTTTATAAATTATCTCAACATTTTTTTATAATTTCTTTACTCAAATTAGTTTTGATATATTGAGTGAGTTTTTTTATATAAAAATATTTAAAATGAATTCATTACATTCAGTAATAAAATCAAATTATTGGGCACAAGAATATTATTATAAGAAAATGTTATTTATTAAAATGTATAATTGTTTGTAGCAAAGTTATTATTTATTTATAAACTTAATAAGTTACTTGTGGCAGTGATACACCTTAAAATATACTGAATTCGATATTAATATAGTTTAATAGTTTCTGAATGAAAACTTACTCCTAATAAAAGTGTAGCTTTAGAGGGCGAAGACTAAGTATCTTAGCAGTTCCAGCAAATAGCAGGGTTACAGCAAAAAAGCGAAAGTTTTACGTAAGACGAATTTGTTGACCACCAGACTTTGTTCGTTAAAATCTTCATTCACAGCTTTCATAAGTTCTGAGAAGATAATATATATTTAGCCAATTTGGTATAATCTAACTTAAACAACGGTTTTGAGTTTAATCTAAATATATAATCCTAATAAATTTTAGAGAAAAAAATACTTTACTGTTCTATATAAACTTGAGTGAAAGTATATTTTAAACAAAACGCTTGCAAAAACAGGGAAGAGTACAACGCTAATTTCATATTATTATCTTAATCTTTACTAAGTATGATGATATTGATATACGTGTTTCCGAGCATACTTACGATTATCATGTTAGTTTACGTGTAATAGTAAAGTTTATCAAAATTGGTAATCTTTTTCTGACCAATGACCACGCACATCATACCCTTAGAAAAACATCGCTTTTTGATTTAACTTTCTTTGGGATGGAAAAAGCAAGAAATGTTTGAATATTTTTAGAAAGAATAATCTGAGAGTAGATAAAGGTTTTCGTCTATAAAAGGAACGCATTTGGTGAGAAAAATCAAACACAACCAAGCAAAAATGGCATACAAAGAATACGTACTGCTGCTACCTCTCATTGTTCTACTCTCTTCATTGATTACTGTCACAGAAAGCTTTGCCCTTACCCCACAGATAGATTTGTTGAATCGCAACAGTTTCCCAAGTGGTTTCATCTTTGGTACAGCATCCTCAGCGTACCAGGTACACTCATACAACGATAACTATGTTTTGTCAATGTTCAACTCCATATGAAACACCTTCACGTTGCATGTTCAAATGTTTTAGTTCTTTCTATCAGCTTTTTATTGTGTATGTATGTATGCAGTATGAAGGTGCAGCGAATGAAGGTGGTAGAGGACCAAGCATTTGGGATACCTTCACTCACAAATATCCAGGTAAATAAATATATATGTCTCTGGTTTTCTCTTATACCCAAGATCTTTTACAAAAAATTATAGAATTATTGATATATGGTAATTAAACATGCAGAAAAGATAGAGGACAGAAGCAATGGAGATGTTGCAGTCGATTCCTATCATCGCTACAAGGTATTGCTGATTCAAAGTTTTTGTTTCTTTGATGTAATTTATCAACATTAATCAGATATTTGCATAATAGAATATGAAACACAGTGTTGCTTTTTTAAATTTCATTTCTTATCAAAATGTAGATAATGTCTTTGGAACATTCTAACTAAATTAATTGATTATTTATTACTTAGATTAGATCCTTGGAAAGCTCAACTAAGAAAGAAATGATAAAAAATGAAAAGAATTGTTGTTTTATTTTTTTCCCATCGATCGCTTTCAAATAAACATGATTTGTTGCATCATATGTCTCAGGAAGATGTTCAGATTATGAAGGGTATGAATGTGGATGCTTACAGATTTTCCATATCTTGGTCAAGAATTCTTCCGAGTAAGTCAAATATAGACCAATGATTATTTTATACTGAATTTACTTGTTATGTGTTTCATTGTATAATGATTTATTTATTTATTTACATAAACTGCATATATATCCACAGATGGAAAGCTGAGTGGAGGTATAAACCGAGAAGGAATTGACTATTACAACAACCTTATCAATGAGCTACTGGCAAATGGTCAGAATAAAAACTTTATTATGGATATTTTTATTATGCTTTATATATATATATTAATCATAATGTATATATTAAAATAATTTCAGGTTTGGAACCCTATGTGACGATTTTTCATTGGGATGTTCCTCAATCCTTAGAAGATGAATATGGTGGCTTCTTAAGTCCTCGCATTGTGTAAGTTCTGCAATTTAATTAATGTTTTGCTGAGATGTTTAAGGAACGTTTCTAAAATTACACGATTTTTATTACAGGAAAGATTTCCAGGACTATGCAGAGCTTTGCTTCAGGGAATTCGGAGATAGAGTAAAAAAGTGGATAACTTTGAATGAGCCATGGACTTTCAGCGACAAGGGTTATGCATTAGGGGTTAAGGCTCCTGGTCGATGTTCATCTTGGTTGAATGCTGAATGCAATGGTGGTGATTCTGGGACAGAACCCTATTTGGCTACACACCACCTACTTCTTGCTCATGCTGCTGCTGTTAATGTCTACAAGACTAAGTACCGGGTCTGTTTCTATTTAACGGCAACCTCGTACTTGTTATGTTTGTTACAGTGGAACATGTTTTTGAATATGTTTTATGGATGCAGAGATTTCAGAATGGTGTAATAGGCATAACACTGTATTCAACTTGGTACGAGCCACTCTCAGATACCAAACGTGATCGAAAGGCTGCTGAACGAGCTATGGACTTCTTGTTTGGATGGTGTGCTAAAACATTCTTATACTTTTATTATCTATACGAAAGAAATCACTATGTAATGTTTTATTTATTTCATTCATTTGTTCCGCCGCAGGTTTATGGATCCACTGACAAGAGGAGATTATCCAGAAAGCATGCGTTCTTTGGTGAAATCACGATTACCAAAGTTTACAAAGGAGCAATCTAGATTGCTTATTAATTCATTTGATTTTATTGGCATAAACTACTACACTGCGAGTTATGTCTCCGATGCACCAGAATTAAGAAATGGCAGAGGCAGTTATATGACAGATCCCCTCGTAAACTATTCATGTAAGAAGTCTCTTGTTTATTAACTTATATTTATTTTATGTTGATTCTGATCTTTATAGGTAATTTTTACATGTTTTTTTGTTTTTGTTGTTGCAGTTGTCCGTGACGGAAAACTCATTGGTGAAAATGTAATCTTCTTATGACCAAATTGTAAATGCTTTAAAATTTAGAATGTTTTTCTTAATTATGCTTCGTAATTATGCAGGTTGGTTCGGATTGGTTGTACGTTTATCCAAAAGGGTTTCGTGAAGTTTTGCTATACACTAAAGAGAAATACAACAATCCTTTAATTTATATTACTGAAAATGGTATATAACTTTGATTCTCACATTTATTTCCATTTGAATGTTGTAGTTGTAAACAATATGAAGAGAAAATGATGAAAAAAATAAAAATAGTGACATGGTTTACATTTTCATGCAGGTGTAAATGAATATGATGATCCATCATTATCACTTGAAGAATCTCTCTTGGATGTTTATAGAATCGACTATCATTATCGTCATTTCTATTATCTTCTTGATGCAATTAAGTAAGTAACATTTTTGTTGACCTATTTAAAGATGAGTTGAAGCATGAATTTTTGTAATTGTTTTGTTTGATATATTACAGGAATGGTGTGAATGTGAAAGGGTATTTTGCTTGGTCTCTTTTGGATAATTTTGAATGGGAATCAGGTTACGTCATGCGATTTGGAATGAACTTTGTTGACTACAAGAATGGTTTCAAAAGATACTCAAAGCTTTCTGCGCTGTGGTTCAAGGATTTTCTCAAAATAGAAACCAATCTTCGTGATTCCATGTAATAATTCAATTACTATTAAAAATTCTTTCACATTTATATATTGTAAATATTAAATGGCTAGGATTGGTTTATTCTTGGGTAGTTTCTTATGAAGTTGAAATTCTTATAAATGTATATTATATTGTAAATATGAAATTGCTAGGATTGTTTTATTCTTGGGTAGTTTCTTTTGAAGTTGTAATTCTTATAAATGTATATATTGTTGAAGTTGTAATCAATAAAACGTTTTTTTATTTAAATACATCATGATATTGTTGCATATGTTGTAGAACCCGTAAGAGAAGAAAAAAATTAATGACACCAACATATGATAATTAATAATGACACCAACGTAGAAGAATGTTGGGAACATAGGTTATTCTTATCCCTTAGTGTCGATGAGGGAGATTTATTCAAATAATATTCTTATCCGTATTCTATGGCAATTTTTGTAACTATATTTTTATTAAACAAAAGTTTGATGGTCCCACAATGTTCTTGACAGCAGAATCTAACTCAGTTTATAAATATTATAATTAACGTCTGAACCCTAACTTAAAGCAAAAGTGGATCATTCATTGGCTAGTTCAGATGTCAAGTTTAGAGAGATTATTCATTACTTTGAACGAGTACTCATTTATAGTCTTTGATTAGTTTTATTACATTTTACAAATAATTACATGTCACGCACGAGTAGATAATTATAGCAATACTAGATCACCGTCTAATATTTTTCTTTTCAAAGTCACTGCTGACTCAGGATTAGGACAATACACGAACGACGATATCGATTCCCCGCAGCTTAAAACATTCATGGATGTCTCAATTTTATTTATAACACCATTAACATCAATTTAAAATATTAATAAAAGCAGCCGATCATATTAATGTGAATATTATATGTTACTGATATATTTTAAACAAAATAATTTTTTCTTTGCAAGTGTTTTTTTAATAACTAATTCTTCAATTAATTAAATATGTATAGATTATATATATATATATATATATATATATATATATATATATATATATATATATATATATTATAAAATGTTTATATTATCCATGACCATTTTTCTTTGGTATCTACAAAAATATGTCAGTAACGGTGTTTTTTTATAGATTTCTGACGAACAAAATTTTGTCGATAATATATCCATTTGTAAAATTTACTAACAGATTAGGAGTTTGTCTGTAATTATCAATAGATGTACTTATCGAAAAAACATATCATTAATGACAGTTACATTTGTTGGTGATTATTGATGCACCTTTAATCTGTCAATAATTCAAAAATGTATTTTATTGATGAATTAATCCATCGGTAAGTCTTTCAGCAAATATTACGTAAACTTCAAAGTCAGTTTTATATGTTTTTTTACCACACACAAAACAGTACAAAATAGTACCAAATAGACATACATAAAAATTTCAAACCACAAGTAGATTTGTCAATTACAAAGACAAAATATCAAATATTCAATAATGAACATCCAAGCTTATATCACATTAAATGTAAACATATCACAATATTAAACATAATGTACTAATATATGTAAACATAGATTCAAAACTCAATCCACTTAAGCAAACACAATCCTCATTATCCATATTCAAACTAAACTAATCCTAATAATAACATAATAATCAGAATCAATGTATTCTTGCTTAGGGTTAGCCTACAATAGGTTGGGTTGGACTGGTGTGGACTAGGACGGTGTTAGGTTGGACTGAGCTTGTTGAAGGACCTGGTGGTCATGACACTATTAGAATTTTTCATATTACATGATTTTTTCTTGCAAATTTGTTAAGAAAATTTTGCAAAAAAAAAAATTACTGCCATCTTTTTTAAGAATCCTAATTTACAGGTAATTCTTTCGTAAGTAATTATTTCTTACAACACTTTTCGCAAAATACTTGCGAATTTTATAATTTCATAGAAAATAATTATCTGCCAATTAAAATTCTTAAAAAAAATAGCATAAAGAATATTTTCTTATAAATTCTTTTAACAAATTTACAACAAAATTCTCATGTGAGAATATTTAATATTTAATATTTAATACTTCCTGCACCCTGTCATTTCCTTTCTGCACTCTGTCACTTTCGAAATTTATTTTTCAGAATACAATAAGCAAATTTCAGATTTTTTTTTTTCAAAAATCAATACTTATGAAATAATTTTTTATGGGTGGGAGATGAAATTTTATGGGGTGCAGAAAGTTTTGACCTTAATAGGCTCATCTGAAGATGCGGAAGGCCCAGTGTCTTGTTTTTGGAAAACAAATTAAGGGCTCTTGGGGGAGCAAGCCCACTCCACCTGGAACTGCTGGATCTCTGTTCCAATGAGTAAGATCCGGGAGTGCATGCCTTCTTCAATTATAAAAATACGACCCCATTAAAATGCTATAATTTATTAAAACTTTAAATTAAAAAATATATATATCGACACACCCAAAATCTTACTAGAAGGTAAACTTTAAATATGTTCATTAGAAAGTTTTGAAATGTTGATATAATATTATATTTCATTAGAAATGTTGAGAAAGTCAATATTAAAAGGATAGCTTTAAAAGAATAATTCTGCATGTGTGTTTCTAAAATTCTTACCAAGACTTATGTTCCAACATATCTTGGAGTTTATTGAATTTTCATTTGAAATTGAGGAACAACGATGAAGACAATTCCATGTTTGCACTCAAGGTACAAAATCGTTAAGATAAATCTTAATCATATTGTCCGAAGAAAAGTTTAAGAAGATAATCTAAAATAAAATTAAAAAAGATAGTCTAGATTATTAATGCATAATAATTTTGAGGGTTGGTAGACAACACATGCACACAAACCTTAGGTATACGTTTTCTTCCCACCTTCATAATATAATATAGATATATGCTTATGGCCTGCACTAAACAATGTTTTTAGAAAAACTTATTCAGCTTTGACTAGTTAAACAAATAATAATAATAATAATAAAAAACATATATAATATGCACATAGATTGCATCCAAAAGCATATAAATGCATTATATTGACTGTGTATGGATTGAAAATCACGCATACATACACTCATTTTGTAGCATTTTCAGTCTTAGGTACTCTTCGCTTACATTCTCTTGTCTTATATTTTTTGAAATGTATCAAATATAAAAAAACAGTAAATGTTATATCTCGTCGTGTGCTTCATAAAGATTGTTTTGGGATAAAAAGTTTTTTGAAGTATTAGTTTATTAGAAAAATAACTTTTACAAATATTTTATGTCCTTTCATTTTGTTATTTTTCTGTACAAAGTGGATTTTAGACAATTTAAATGAAAAAAAAAAAATCTTCGTTTAATATATCTAAATATAAAATTATTTAATTATATTATAATCACAGATAAATTTAACTTTCAAACATTAATATTGACCAAAATACTATATTTTAGCTTTAAAAAAATAAGCGTAAAATTATTTTTAATTTTTTTTTAGTAAATAAATATTTTTCATAGTGCCCAATTGGCATTAAATTGGACAAAAAATTATTTAGAAAAGAAAAACTAAAAAATGTCAAAATATTTTCAAATTTTTTATTGAATAAGTGTTTGCGTTAGCATAGACTTGAACATATGTTAACTTAAATAAATATCGAAAATAAATAAGTTAACATAGACTTAGTTAACGATGATTTTATTTATTTTTAATATTTATATTTGTTTAATGTGTAACACTAAATTATATATTATAAATATATATTCATTTCTAATGATATGAATAATAAATTATTTTAATCAAAGCTCCAAATTTAATGATGAAATTTTTTCTCACACATTAGGTTTTTATATTATTTTTTATATAAATTTCATTACACTTATTTTCTTCATTCGTATTCATTATTTTTTTCATATTCATCTCTTTATTTAGACTCATCTCTTTCGTTTACATTCATCTTATTCGTCCACGCACATGTCTTTGATCTAAATTTTTGTTCTCATATCCTTCATTTAAATTATTCTCCTCATCTTTTTTCATTTATATTTATCTCCTTTGTCCAAAATGATCTCCTTCATCCACATACACATTCTTCATCTAAAATTTTTTCCATATTTCCTTCATCTAAGTTCTTCTCTCTATCTTTTTGTTCATTCTTATCTCCTTTAGCCACATTCATTTCCTTCCTGTACAATCATCCCTTCACATATATGCACATCTCCTTTATCCATTATAATATATATATTTTTTTGTTTATATTTATTGAACACGTAGGTATCATATGAGATTTTTTTTTTAAGTTATTATTATTAGTGTTGGTCAAACCAACACAAAATAACTAATATTAAAAATAAATTTTATTTAACATCGATTAAACCAACACTAAATTAAATAAACTTTAAGACAAAAGTACATTAGCATTGACTTAGCTAACACTGAACCGATTTAATTGAAAAATCAATTTATGAATTAGTAATAATTTAGTGTGGACTTAAAGCAAGTCTTAAAAACTAAATGAAATATTAGTCTATGATTTTAAAGGCTCTTACATTCGGAACCCAAATTTAATACTAATAAGTAGTAAGCATCAATTTTTACTTGTTAGTGTTGACTTAGCACTGAATGTCTTTTTTTTCTTTAGTGTCATATTTAATAGTAACAGTAATAATATAACTTGATCAATTAAAAATATATCCATTTTCACATAATTAATTCAAACGTACATAGTAATTTCCGTCGTCCCAATTACAATAACTTGGCAATTAACGTGGATGATAAAACTCTTCGTTATAGAAAAATCAACCCCGTAAACTTTAAGAGATTAATCAATTTTTCCATTGACAATATCTTCTATTAGAAAAAAAAGAAGAAGATAATGCCTTCTATTTTTCTTTTTAGTTGATCATATCTCCGATGTAATAACACGTATATTGAATGGTTGGATATACAATTTTTTCATCATTCAGAAAAAATAAAATAAAAAATTGACATTGAAAATTTGGGTTGGTCAATTATGAATTGCATAATATTTTATTTTAGCAATGTGTTTAAACGAAGATTTGGTTACTACAATGTGAAACCAATGAAATCGCTGATGTGGTGATCGCGTGGCGGAATTTTAAAATATAACAAGATATAAATTCTATATGGGAAATATATTTAATTACTGCCGTTTTAATTGTGGAGGAAATAAAGGTGCAATCTTAGTTCTACATTTTGATCCTTCATACATAATTTCATATTTTCAAAATTAGAGGAATCAAAAGTGAAAATTTATGCCTTGTTTTCAATTAGATAATTTCTTTTTTGTTTATGATGAATTACTATATTTTATTTTTTGTCCTAATTGTTTAAATTCTTGAAATTAATTAATTATTTTAGTTGTGAAAATGATTTAAATAGTACTTTTAACTTTGAAATAAAGTAATTTGGATAAAATCTACGAAAAAGAAAAGATTTATATAGGAGTCCAAAGGTATAAAATTTTTTATTTATACAAAAAAAAAAAATCCAATAATTTTGAGAGAGACCCAATAGATAAATATTTTCAATTTAAACGATTTACCTTACAAATCATGCGCTTGTATTGAAAATTCATTTAAAGTCTTGCACTCTAAAAAAAAGTTCATGTGATCAACATTCTTTTGGAAAATTGTTTAAGTAATATTATTTCTTTGAAATTCATTTGAATTCTTTGAAACCACCAAAATCGGTAAGATTCGTGGTGAATTTGATGTAAACATTTTCAACAAATTCAAATCCAGTGCTCTCAACACGGGTTTCATAATGCTTGAATTGAATTAATATAAGAAAGGTCAAATTTATATAATTGCTCGTGCATCAAAGTTTAGTCAAATTATTGGATTAAGATATTTTGACTTATAACAGCATTTTATTTAAATCAAGTTAAATATTAATTAATTGGTTGTTGGAGACAAAGTGTGACTAGCTCTTTGTTTATTCATAAAGTCCTAAAAATATATTATTTGTTGGACCCAAAGTAGAAAGTCATCCAATATTTCAAAGTATACTCAAATCACACAGCACATATGTTAAAAATATTTTAATCACCTTATTTTTCTTCTTCATAATGATGTTCATAAAAGGTTTGTTCAAAGTCCATAACATACCAAAACGTTTACTAGAACTGAAATCAAAACGAATTTCTCAGAAATTACAGAAAGAGATAAACATGGAATTGGCCTCGTATTATTACTGTCTGATGATTGCGTGGATATAGCATGGTAAAGAATTTTCTCAGATGAATAATTTTGAAAGTTCATTTGATTAATTAACATCATTGTTTTGTTTTGGATAAGATTGTCTTCAACATCCTCAAAATTTGGTTACCCCAGTCAACAAATTACACCAGACCTCATCCACATATATAACTTTTTTCGACAGAAATTATGTACCTTATTTTTTTATTCATTAAAATACTATTTTATTTGCATTAAAATTTAAAAAAAAATGTTTAACGCGTAAATATTTGACAAAATATATTCAACAGAGATTATTAAATTCAGTACATCCAACATTAATTCAAATACAGAGAGCTGGATTAAAAAAAATCAAAACTAAAAGCCCTGTTGAAGTTTATTTTCTCTCTTATAACAAAAATTTAGATTTGACATATATAGTAATCTAAATTCATGATTTTAATTACATGAATTAAGTCGATGTGTATTGAGAGATTATTAGATGATCCACTGATAATAAATTTTATAATATCACATATGACAGATTTATGGTTTGATTTGAATTTTAGTTTGACGAATAGTTGCACCAGTAATTAACCATTAAGAAACGTTGGTCAAATTAGAAGTTAAACGCGTAACCAATCCATATCCAACCTTAACACCAACCAACAAAAGGTTGCTATTATACCTACCGTATAGGTTGTAGGGTTCACGTACAGCACTTATTATATTAATGACACATGTTTAAAAAATTATGAATATATATTTGAATGACGTGTCTTTTATTTTATAAACACTAAACCAGACATTCTTGCTAATTAGTAATTAATTAGTAGTTCAGACGTTAAAAACAAAAAATAAATAAAGTTGGTGAATGATTCCGTGAAGAAAATGTGCTTTGTGCATATAACATAAAAAAATGCCGCCATATTTGTCATTCAACTTTGAATTTGTCAAAGACAAAGCTCTGGTATATTGTTTTTCCAACATCAGCGTACGAGACTCTGTGTCTGTCAATCTGCACATGCTACTTTCCCTATATAAACACAAACCTGTGGCCACATGAAGCAATGAATTAACGAGAATCGTTGACAGAGAAAAAAAAAAAAAACAAAAAAAAAAAGGATAAGCAGAATCATTAGAAATGGCATGCAAGAGCTTTTGCATTCTCGGCCTCATTACTTTTGTTCTTGTAATCAGCAAAACAAATGTTAATTGCATAGAAACCGATGCAGTTGATCCTATTGTCGATGTTGCTTCTCTGAATCGGGATAGTTTCCCACCAGGTTTCATCTTTGGGGCTGGATCCTCATCTTACCAGGTATTAATTAAGACTAATGAGATACACTAATCAAATAGTAATTAGTACTTAATGTATCTGTTCATTTCACTAATAAGACATGGTCCTGATTATGTTTTCCTCGTAAAATGTAATATAGTTCGAAGGTGGTGCCAAAGAAGGTGGTAAAGGACCAAGTGTGTGGGATACTTTCACCCATAAATATCCAGGTATAAATTTTGTTTCCCAGATATTTAACTTATGGTTTGGTTAATATATCTTAAAAGGAATTATATAATTTACATGTATGAATCGACTTGCAGAGAAGATACTGGACAAAAGCAATGGAGATGTGGCTATAGATACATATCACCGTTATAAGGTATATATGATTTCTTCAAAGTAGTATTTTATTTGAGTATTGTGTTTGCTTTTATTTTAATCGTTGGTGCAATATAATTAATAACATATACATTACACATAAATTTTACAGGAAGATGCTAAATTTATGAAGAATATGAACTTGGATTCATACAGATTCTCGATTTCTTGGTCCAGGATACTACCAAGTAAGTCAAATGCTGAACGATGATCATTTTAAGACTAAATTTGACAATATAAAATTTGATTTTTACAAACAATGCATTCATTGCAGATGGAAAGCTTAGTGGAGGTATTAACCAAGAAGGAATCGACTATTACAACAATGTCATCAACGAGCTATTGGCTAATGGTAAGGTTCAAACTCAGTTTTCTTTATCCCACATTCTTCAGTTATTATTATCAATGGTGTATGATAATTAAACATGAACATTATTTGCTTGCAGGTATAAAACCATTGGTAACTCTTTTCCACTGGGATCTTCCCCAAGCTTTAGAAGATGAATATGGTGGCTTCCTGAGTCCTCTCATAATGTGAGTTTTGATTCCAAACTATTAATTACTGCACTCTGGGAAAGTTCAATGGCTAGTTTTGTTGATCAAACACTTGTATGAATCTTCAGCAAGGATTTTCGGGATTACGCGGACGTTTGCTTCAGGGCATTCGGAGATAGAGTTAAGCACTGGGTTACACTGAATGAACCATGGACTTACAGCATTAATGGCTATGCAAATGGAACCATGGCACCAGGACGTTGTTCTAGTTGGGTAAATCCAAATTGCAATGGAGGGGATTCTGGTACAGAACCCTACATAGTTTCACACCACCAACTTCTTGCTCATGCAGCAGCTGTTCGTGTATACAAGACCAAGTACCAGGTTTGTTGTTACTTTGTTAAGAATCATTTCTTTTATCAGTTCAAACTTTGTTCAAAAACTAATACATTTTGAAACGTGCATGTGCAGGAATCACAGAAGGGTTTGATAGGCATAACCTTAGTTTGTAATTGGTTCATACCATTCTCAGATACCAAATTTGATCAAAAAGCTGCTGAAAGATCAGTGGAATTCATGTATGGATGGTAAGAAATCAACTTCTGTTCCTCTTCTCTTTAGTTTGTTGGAGTTAAATAATGGAAAACTAAATCAAAGGTTGTCGATTTTCAGGTTCATGGATCCATTAACAACAGGAGAATATCCGAAAAGTATGCGATCTCTTGTGAAATCACGGTTACCAAAGTTTACTGCGGAGCAAGCTAGGTTACTGATTGGTTCATTTGACTTCATTGGCATAAACTACTATTCTTCAATATATGCCTCTGATGCACCTCATTTAAGCAATGCTCAACCATACTATGTAACTGATTCTTTAGTCATTTCTGAATGTAAGTAATCAATCTAAAACACTTTTCATCAATTTTCTAAATTGCTTATATATATATCTTGAGTTTGATCATGGTTAATTAACATTGGCTTGTGTTATATATGTGTTAATAATTGCAGTTGAGCGTAATGGGAAGTCCATAGGTATAAAGGTATGTGTATACTCTCACTAAGCTTGCAAATTTATGAAATTTACTTTAGTTTAATCCTTTAACGAAGTATGAAACTAATTAATTAACCTTTTAATTGTATAATTATGCAGATTGCTTCTGATTGGTTGTACGTTTGTCCAAGAGGAATCCGTGATCTTGTAATGTATACCAAAGAAAAATACAACAATCCTTTGATTTTCATAACTGAAAATGGTGAGTAAAAGAATTTATATATAATATTTATGTTCTCAAATATATAAATATTTGGAATATATTTAACAAGAAAAATACATTTTGCAGGTGTAAACGAATTTAATAATGACCAAACACTGTCATTGGAGGAATCTCTGTTAGATACTTACAGAATTGATTACTATTACCGTCATCTCTTCTATCTTCGTTCTGCAATTAGGTGAGTAGTATTTTACATTCCTGAAAGGTATTTTTGGTTATGCAAGTATTTTATTTTATTTTTTTAATTTGTTTTCTTCGTACGTTGTTACAGGGAAGGTGCAAATGTAAAGGGATATTATGCTTGGTCTTTATTCGACAATTTTGAATGGTCAATGGGTTATACTGTGCGATTTGGAATGACATACGTGGATTACAAAAATGGTTTGAAAAGATATGAGAAACTCTCTGCAATATGGTACAAGAATTTTCTCAAGAGAAACGATAGACTTTTTAATTCCATTTAGTGATATTGTAGTTTTTATTTTTTATTTTTTAAATTCCATCTTTGAGCTTAGAGCTCAGAAGATGGAGTGATATTGTAGTTAAGATTCATTTGTTCAATATACTTGTATATCATTATTTGTATTTTTTCTAAACAAGTCTTGTTCATAAAGAAAGCAGATATGAATAAAATTGATTAATAATTTTTTTTTTTATTTCAATGTTTGTTTGATTGGAATATAGAAAATGAAATTTAAATTCCTAAAAACTCTAGTATATAATTAGAGGAAGATGTATAATTAAGGGTGTTGGAATTGAATTACATGGCACACAATTTTTATGAAACTCTTAATCATTTATGCAATTAAGTTCTCCTCATTAACCATTCAGTTTTGTTGATATGAATATCGAATTATTTTAATAATTAATTAAAAAAACTTATTTTAAGATTGATAATGTAACAAAACTGAGCTAAATTTTATTCTAAGAAATATAAAAAAATATTAGGTAATTCAATTTATATTAAAATATAGAAACTATTTTTTAGTAGAATTCTACATCTAAAAACAAAAAATATGACAAATATATAAAAACTACCTACTTATGGTAAGACAAGGGGCGACCCATAAAGTTTTCCAAACTCCTTTAATTTTCTTTTATTTGCAAAATAATATATAATGGCATTAAAATTATTATAACCCGTATATGAATTATTTACTATACAAAATGATAATATAAGATTTAAAATAAATTTATTACTTCTTAGCTCTTAAAATAAATAACATTTTAAACTTGAAGCTAAGCCCCTTCAGTGATTTCATTCAAGGTTTGATTCACTATGAAGTGCTTCAAATTTGAATCAATATCCTTTTTATATGATCAAATTTTCAAAACTTGCGAAGTCCTTTTCGAGTTATTTCTTAAGAAAATAATTTTTTAAGAAATCTCCAAATTCCAAGTTTATTCCCAATATTTTCCTCTGATAGGATTTCGTTGGAAAAATTTAATTTGTCCAACAAGATTTCTCTGTATTTTATTATTTGTCTCATATAAGTGTTTAGTGACATGCCATTATATTTAATGTCATATTGTTGTCCTTTTAAGGATTTCTTTTTACATTTTACTAAGTCCAAAATTAATTTCCTTTGCAGTATATATATTATTTTTAGTCTAACTAGTTTTGGAATATGACTTCTTATAATATTGGATGCCCTTATAATATAAAGTATTGGTGTTTAACCACTTCTCCAACTTATTGAATTTCGTCAATAGTTTAATGAAAAGATTAAATTGAAATTGAAAATAATAGTCACCACTAAAATTCAAAATCGAAAATTACATAATTATAATAGTTGGTAAACTAAAAACTTATCAAACAAAAAAGATAGAAAAAATAACCCAAACTTGTTTTTATCTAAACCAACTCTATTTTAAATATGGATTTTAAAATTAAAAACTGAAAAGGTCATAACCACTTAACGAGAGTGGTGTAATTAATAAAGATCTGGTGCCGATCACATTTTTCATTATTTTATTTCAGCATTATCGAAGCTTAATTCCATCTAATCTTGACTTAATTCACACCCACCCATTTACGACAATAGTAAACCAACAATTAATCTTCATTTCAAATAATGGAGAGGTATTTATCGATTCAACGGACCGAGTAAATGCGGATTTTACAACTTGCTTTTAACTGCTTGTGTGCAGATTCTATGTGCTTGTTTTTTTCTAACACAAGAAAGATAGTATTCTTAATGATTTTTTTTTAATATTATAATAATTAATTAATTTAAACACACATTGTTGGAGGCTTTGAATTAAACCTGATAGAAAAAAAATATATTGCCTTTGTTTTTTTTTTTTTTTATTTCTTCTGTACATGGCAACCAAATGAAACAGTGAAGTTAAGCAATTTTTAATATATTATTTACATTTAACAATCATTTTGATTTGATTCAGAATTTGGGCGCCCATAATTAATAATGGAACAGTATTTTATTTTTTTAATAAGGATAATAATTACTAATAATAAAATAATTCCGCCACCTATCAGCTGCGAGGCCGTCACTTACCAGACCACTCCATCCTAATTGTATTTATCAACACTCAATAATGACATGCTTCCACTTGGACAGATTTTTAATAATTCTTTAATTTGTAACTGTAGTAATATGTTAATCTAGTTCTTTATTCATATTATCATATTAAAACTTTTTTTTTAAACTGTAATAAACATTAAATAAGTGTAGTATTAATGATTCAAACCTTGCCATTGTATTGAGATGAGCCTCTCTAGGCTTAACTTATATACAGACAAGCATGGATGGAAATTTATAAATATATTGGACGGGGTAGAGTGTTCTCAAAAATATAAATGTGTAATGAACTATATGTGTCATTTTCAATTCATTGGAAGGTTTTAAAAAGCCTTAATTTTCAAAGTCTCCTCTTCAGGTGGGTCAAGATTAAGTATCATAATATAAAAATTTACTTAACTTCTAAATACAAAAGTTTAATCTAGGTCGAAAGTCGAGACGAGTCAATCCAGTTCGAAAATCGTGCTGAGTTGGTTTGTACCAAAACATGAAGTCTTTGACCCAAGATGACTCAGCTCTATCTTTTGGCCTAGGCTAGCCTATGTTTAACTTTGGCCTGGACTTCTTGGAACCTTCAGTTTGAATTGATTTGTCTCAACCTTCGATTCTAATTGGCTCGGCTCGACCTTCAAAGGTATTTAGACGTGTTAGTTCAGCCCGAAAGTTGAGTTGAGTCAGTCTGTGCCAAATGGTGAAGCCTTCAACTCAAGATGACTCGGCTTTGTCCTTTTTGTCCAGGTTGACCTAGATCGAACTTCGGCCCATGCCCCTTGGATCAACCTTTGACTCACCTCAACCTTCGATCCTAACTAGCCTGGCTCCACTTTTGGTCTAGGTTGCTTGACCTGGTAAGACTCGACTCGACCTTGGGTTTGGATTGTTAGACCCAGGTTTACTCAGCTCAATCTTTGGCCTTGGCTGACTCACCTCGATTCGTCATCTTTAGTTGATTCGGTTCAACCTTTTCTTCATGTTTGTAACATTATGTGCAATTCGAATGCCCTTGACGTGAGTACTTGTCTAAAATATATTTGTTTGTTGTCCAATCATGTTTTCTTGAGTTCCAACTTATTTTCCTCCACCAAAATTACTTTTTATTAACTTATTTCACACACTTAAAATAGATATTAGAGGTAAACAAACATAAAGCAACTACAATACAAAACAATGCAAAAATAAGATAAACTTGAGAATTAAACAATATAAAAGCTATGGAAAAGTTAATTTTATTCTTCAAAACTTAACACCACTAAAAGATAAAAAATAACATTAATACCTTCAACCCTAACCGACTCAGTTCAATCTTGAATATGAATCACATTGTCTGAGTCGACTTAACTTAATTTTGCATCCTGAGAAGATTTTATTTAATTTTTTAGTTCGGATCAATTTAACTTTATTCTTCTATTTAGATTAATTTTGCTTAACATTTTACTAAATCGACTCAACTCCATCATTGGTGCAAATAGGCTCGACCTTTAACCGATTAGACATGATTTTTGATTCAATTTGTGACAACCACCTATATTAATTGGTCAGACAGATATGAGCCACCAAGTCAGAGACTACCAAATATATGCAATCGTCACCTTCTCACATCATGAGGCCGCCACTTACCAGACCACTACCTTCCCATCATTGCGTTGCCATAATCACTAACTCATTCCTCTCCATCCCAAACCCTAATTCTGTTTATCAACATTCATCAATGTCAATAATGTTTATCCACTTGAGCGCATTTTGTGAACATTCTTTAATTGCTACTAATGGAAATGACAATATTCATGAATGTTTAGAATTACAATTAACTCATGCAAACAGTTAATATTCACTATTGAAATTGAATTAATTCCGGACGCAAAAGATTTCCCTTGCTTATGAAAAATCTTATATCAAGAAAACAAACATTGATATAAAAAACATACCCATTTAAATACTTTTATTTTAAAATCATAAACACTTATTTTTCACTAAAATATATTTTAAACAGATTTGGATGAAGCAATGATTTTGTAGGACACTAAAATGCGGGTTTAAAGTTCCGTAAAGAAAACGTTTCACCCGCTCTTTGCCTTTTCCATGCAACTTCGTGCGGAAATGACTCAAGACATTCCCTTTTTCAAAATATGCGTCGTCTTTGACCATTCAAATTAAGATAATACAATTACTACTAAAAGTTTTGTTTTCTTGCTAAAAATATTTCTTACATACGTTGAACAATGCCACCATTGCTGATATTCAAATTCACTGGGAAAACGTGGAAAAAAAGTTAACAATAATATATAGTAATCTTAAACTTGGTTATCACAAAGTTTAGTCACTTTTTTTCTTTTTAATTTTCCATCTTTGAGCGTGCAGCTCAATACATGGTTAAATAACTTAAATAAATGAGAAAAAAGTTTAGTCAGTCTTTCAAGTCAACATTATTCTGCGTTATATTATAAAATAAATTGACGAGATATACAATAAGTATTTATATATATGTTATTTAGCTTAATTAAGTTTTAATAATTTAAGGATTTCAAATCTCTCATAACTTTTGTTCATTCGAGAGATGCATGATAGAGCACTTCAAAATAAAGAAGAAGAAAAAAATTCTTATATCTGATATTTACATGTACAAAGTATTGGCGCAAAAATAATTATATAAAAAGACAACAAGAAGAAAATAGTAAAATAAACGATATCATTTAAATAATATTGTCTAAAACAATCAATGATGTTGACTGCGGTTTTCTGTAAAGAAATCAATTTGTGATTGTTCAAAACAAATAGCATACCTAAAAAAAAACAAACATCCCTACAACACAAGAAATACCCCATGTTGTTTTTTTTTTTTTTTTTTTTAGCCAAATAAAAATTTAGGTTTTGTTTTTTTTTTTTTTTTATCGTTAGCTGAAAATTTCATCGTATCCTCCACATTAGGGACACTCATTTCTACGCTTATAAGAATACTCTTATATAGTCCCGTACTCCAATCAGACTAATAAGCATAACTTAGCAAACTATGTATGAAGCGGATCAAAGCATCTGATCAAATACAAACCACTAAACCAACTAAAATTACATTGCACACATTCACAATTTTTTAATTTCGTTGACTATTTTAATCCAACATTCAAAATTTTAAATATAATAATATACTTATAAATTATTGTTATATATATATATAAATATATATATATATATATATATATATATATATATATATATAGAGAGAGAGAGAGAGAGAGAGAGAGAGAGAGAGAGAGAGAGATGATGGAGATGGTAATTAAATGACAACTTTATAATAACAATATAATGTGTCTCTTTCATTCTGACTGTATTACCAACAGATGTACAAAATGTATGTATCTGTAAGTCCAAATGTATATATAGGACTTTAAAATTACAATCAAAGACTAATCAAAGAAAGAAAGAATTACAATCAAAGAATCTCTATTTGTAAGACCTGTCTGTATATTTTTTTTAGAATAAAAGAATATGAATTAGTTAGAAAATAATTTAAATTGAATGAATTTAATAGTAAGTATCTTATTTGCTAGAGGCATAAAGTCTGGTTTCTTTCTTGAGGAAGTTCTTGTACCACATTGCCGATAGTTTTGGATATCTTTTCAAACCATTTTTGTAATCTATGAAGACCATTCCGAATCGT
>Ga0214545_1002071_pt1 | contig 38561 bp, 16 predicted proteins | sample CNSS4metaG_FD_160064 | JGI IMG/M metagenome (GOLD analysis project Ga0214545, IMG submission 160064) | Root nodule microbial communities from cowpea collected in UCLA plant growth center, Los Angeles, California, USA - CNSS4 | ecosystem: Host-associated > Plants > Roots > Nodule | place: USA...
TCATTTTTTATGAAAAGAGAAGAGCAAATAATGTATTATGTGATTTTTTATAGAGGATTTTTAAGTGTAACTTGATTATCATAGTTATTTTTAGTAATTATGTCTCTCAATTTTTGATTAAATTATATTATTTTTTTAGTCTTAAACTTGTTTTATAGACAGGTATATTGATAAAAAAAATTAAAGAATAAATTTATTTTTTAAAATTGATAAAAAATAAGTGAAGATGGGAACAAAAGCTTGTGATGAGTTTTGAATCGATATGTGCATATTAGTAAAATGGAAAATCAATATTTTGCAGATAATATGGTTATTTACATTGAAAAAATAATAGCTAAAAAATGTAGTTATGATTCAATTATTTGATAAGTTCAAGAATATGAAAAAACGAATGACAATATTATTTAGATATATGTATTTTCTGTTATAATTATAGCTATAATAAATTATGTATTACTTTTTTCTGAATTAGTGACAAAAATTTTAAATATATAAATTGAGTATATTATTTTGACTTCTCCAAAAATTTTGGTTAAGATCCGCCACCGGCTAGAGTTAGAGGAGCACTTTGGTCCGGCCGTTTGTCTGTGCTGGTATCTTCTGTGGCAGCGTAGGTGATTTTTTAGGATGGTTCACTGCTTTTATTAGTAATGCATATGCCATTAGAGTAGAGCTTATGGGAACCATTTTTGTCATAGAATCAGGAATGGATAGAGGATGGTCTAATCTTTGGCTAGAAACTGATTCTATTTTGGTAACAAGGGCTTTTGTGAATCACAACATTTGGGACATCAGAAACAAATGGAGAAGATGTTTAGACAAAATTAGACACATGCACTTTAAGATTACTCACATTTTCACGGTCGAATTTTTTTGGCTCTCCCATCTATGCCTAGCTTGTTCTTTTGATTTTTTTTTACAAACAGATTTGATACGTCAGAATTTAAATTTAATTAAAAATTGAGAATCATTTGAGTACAAATAATTATTAAAAACAATTCTTTAATATAAGTACTAATTAAACCACATTTGTTTACACGATGATGCTCCAAATTTTTATATATTATAATTTAGATATCAACTTTTTTTTTGTGTCACCCACTTTTCTTTTGTTGAAATTGTAAATTTGTAAACAAAAGCATGTTTAACGCGCATAAAATATTATTTATTACATATTTTTAAATTCAAGTCCATATACAATTTAAAATTAAAGGCAATTTTATTTTTTTAGGAAATTCAAACTCTTTCCATTTTTTTTAAGTAAATTCTTCTTCCAACTACTTTTTTATTTATTGTTTTAGAGTAAAAGTTTTCATTTTTTTTCTGAATCTCTTTTAATTATCAAAATCTTTGAATGATTTTTTTTTCAATCGAAACTGTTTTTTCAACACTTGAAATCTTTGCTTTTGTTTTTATTGAAACTCTTTCTCTTTGTTTGTTATAAAGTTGAAGTCCATTTTGATTATTTTTTAATAGGAGTTTAATTTGATTTGATTTTTATTTTTTTTTAATTAAAAAAACTCTCGTGGTTTTATTTTTTAAATTGAAACTTGATAGGCTAAAAACTAAGATAGATAAAAGAAAATCATTTTTCCTTCTTTCATTCAAAGGTAAATGTTAGTCTTGTACGATGTTGGGGAAATAAATGTTTAAGACACTTATCTCCCCTTTTTTAGAAAATGTTGTATTTAGGTCCATTCATAAAAGATGAATAGTAATGTTTCATTCAAATGGGTTTGAATATTAGTCTTATGGGCCTATTAGTGGATTGAAGTGGGAGATGGGCTTTTATAAAAAAAAAATATTTTTAATAGAATTTTCATTAATTTTTTGTTTATTTGAATTACGAAACAATTTGAAAAAATAAAATAAACTCTTTCGATGAAGTTTTTTAATCAATATTATCTTTGATTTTTGAAACAAATTTTTGTTTATTTTTTAAATCGAAACTTTTTAATCTGTTTTTTTTCTAAATTCAAACTTCAAATTAGTTTTTTATATAAAAAGTTTCTCAAAATCATACTTTAATTTTTAAATGATTTCCAAATTACAGGAAATAAATAGAGATTTTTTTTTAAATAATCGATATTTATTTTTTCTTATTGAAGTTATCTTTCACTACTTTATTTTACACAATCGAATATTTAATTTTGATAAAGATAAAAAATGATAGATCGTTTTTTATATAATTTCTCGTACAAGTTACCGCATTACTAAAAAAATTCATATTTCCTATCAATTTTATTTTGAAATTTTTTTTGTAGGAAATACTTGCAAATTTTATTGTGAAAATATTTTTTCAAGAAATTGTTATCAATTTTCTTGTAAAATATTTTGTATAAAACACTTTTCACAACAAATTTTGTAGGAAATACTTTCAAATTTTATAATTTTGTAGGAAATGATTATCCACGAAGGAATTAAAAATTCTTAAAAAAAGGCATAAAAAGTCTTTTCTTGCAAAATTTTTTAACAAATTTAAAAAAAAACATGTAATATAAGAATTTCTAGTAGTTTGTCTGATTATCAAGTATAAAAATGATACTTTACAAAATATTCTAAATTATTTTAAAATCACAATTTAACATTTTCCTCTTATATTTCTTCTATTTTCATAAATGATGTAAAGTAATTTAATAAATAAATCAATTAAAATAAACCTATTTTCATAAATGATGTAAAGTAATTTAATAAAGAAATAAATTAAAAATAATAATACATTGTGCATCGGGACTAAATTAAATAACCTATAAAGTGTTAAAACTCAGCATTGTGCATTGGATTTAAATTAAATTATAAAAATATAAAATATAAAAATCAAATAATTAAACAATACAAAATACAAAATAAAAATAAGTACCCATGTATTACTAAAAATAAATTAAATAATAGAAATATACAATTAAATGGACTTAAAAAATGTCATGGCTAAAAATAAATAAAAAATTAATAAACATATATAATTCTATTAAAATTAATATAAAAATAATAGCATCACTTTTCTCTACTTTTAAGTGGTCAAACTTTTGTGTTGTATCTGGTTTAGTGTATTTGAAGTCATTTGGGAGAGTTAATCTGCGAGATCAACAGAGATCTTCATCCTGCGTATGAAGAACATTAGAGATGATTTGCAGATTTCCTCTGCCCAGATAGTTAATATTTGTTCCCAAATTAATTATACCTATTATTTTTTGTATTAAAAACTAATCATCAAATCTTAAAAAGACAATGATATTTTAATCCATTTTTTTTGACTTACTTTTAACTCATCACTTTAATCACTATTAGATCACTACATCACATCACTTAAAAAAAAATAATCTAAATATGATTAAAAAAGTGAATTAAAAATAGATGAAAAAATGGATTAAAATACCTTTATCATCTTAAAAATATGAAGAAGGAGGCACTACATCTACGCTAACAAGGTTGCCTATGATAGTCTGCGTGGATGAAGTTTTCTCGTCCGACGTGGAAGGTGCGACCGTGAACGGGATAGGAGGTGTTGGGATTGGGCACGAAAGAAGAGACAAAGGGAGAGCTTTTGTTTCTTACGGTTTTCTTTGAATAAGATATAAGTAGCAGGTTGAATCCAACTTTTCCATGCATAACCAATTTTAATTTTCACACCCTCACGAGTTTATTGTGCTGGATTTTTAAAAAAAAAAATTAATTAAAAAAAGAGAGCATATGATAGTCGTGTATCAGTATATGTGACGGTCTATGTAGAACATCATTTGCCACGTGAACTAAATTTTAACGCTATTCAAAATTAGGGATTATTTTTCAAAGAGTGATGATAAAAAATGGTTCAAAGTTTTTCATATGAATTATTTCTAATTTCCGAAATAGTACACGAACAAAAAACATATTTAATCTTATATCTTATGAATAACTCTTCATCCTTTCTTAAATAGATAAAAACTCAATTCACCACTTTATATATTTATTAATATTTTAGTATTTTTTTATATTGTTTGTATCGTTGAGCTCATTCGTATCGTGAGACCCTTTCAAGTCGTTAGGCTCGTATGGATCATCGAGCACATCTAGGTCTTTAGGTCCGTCCTGTTTGTTGGGCTGGTTTGGGTCTTCAGGCCTGTTTGGGGCTTCGGACTTGTCCAGGTGATCGGACCTGTTAGGCTTGTCGGATTTGTTTAGGTCTTCGGACCTATCCGAGTCGCTCGGCTTGATTTTTAACTCTGACTTAATATAATATTATTTTGGGAGTCTAACTCATCTTAACTCTAGTCCTAACCAACTGGAGAGGAGGTTTTGGAGATTGGAGTTTTTTTTTTTGCCCCCTCATTTGAGGGCTTCTTAAAAGGAATTTAATGAAGAGTGGGTCAGGACGGACCCATGCGCTATAGACCATATTGACACCTCTACATTCATTTATATATAGGATTAATAGTAAAAATTTAATATATTATCAACTTTTAACTTAATATCAATATTGTACATTATTAACTTATAGTAATTTGTTAGTAACTACTAACTTTTAAATATGATACGAGATCTCTTGAATCAATCTCATCTCATTAGAATGAGATGAGTATATGTCTCACGTAATAAATTACTAAGTAGCATATATCATTGAAGTTATTTTAATTAATTTTTAATTTATCATATTATATTTTTTATGAACCATTTAAGTGGAGTCAAATCAAATTTAATGGAAATTTTTTCTTGAGTAAGTAATCTTTGCTTAAACAATATTCTTCAATAAGACAACAAAAAACATAAATAGAGAAAAAAAAAATATATATATATATATATATATATATATATATATATATATATATACTTTAAAACACAAATTTATCATTTTTTTATAAAACATTTTTTGCTTATAATCATAACAAGGCATTTAAATAAAAAATAAAAATAAAATAACGAAAATTTTCTTTCCGTGAATCTCCTTTTTCACTTCCTTCAACTCTAATGATTTTCTCACAATATAAATACGTTAAATAAAATTTTAGAACTTGATTCGAATTATTAAACGATGATTAAATTGCATAATATAATAGATCCAAATTATTGATCAATTCATTCCTTTTTTAATCTAAATCATTAATTTCTTTTCATGAATATATATCTAACAGTGAAAAGAGATAACTCAACGTGCACCACATATTCTCCTTCACCTTACTCATACGGAATATCATAAAAGAAATCCAATAATAAGAAGCAAAGGAAACGTGGCAAATCCAGAGCGGCGCATAACACAGAAAGCCACCGTGGCTTCTTTGACTTTCTAATCCTATGAGAAATTGTTTTGTTTTGTTTTGGTTACCATATTCATTGTTTCGTCAATGCTCTGTCTCACTGTCATGTCTGTTGATACAGAATACGGATTCGAACTAATCAAAGACACCAAACCAAAAACACTTCTCCTTCACTCTCTCAAAAGTGTGCGTGCCTTCTTCTAAGTTCTAACCATTTACCCCACAAGTGGAGGAGTGCACTATAAGAGCTTGAACACAAAAACTTTTTTTTTTCTCTCTCTCCCTCTCTCTGCACCTTTCTTCCTTAACCCTTTTCATTACTCCTAACTAATCAATTTACATTGCTCCGTAATACTAACGAATTAACTTCAGGAGAAGCAAATAAAAAAGAAATGCAAGTGTGAAAACTGAAGTGTTTCCTTAAACTACTAGCGTGTGAACTTGTGAAGAAGAAGAAGACTTGGTTTAAGGATTCTCGTAGTTTGTTCCGTTTTAAGGTTAATTTTGGTGGCATTATTGAAGGTGGTAGGTAGGTGGTGAGGGTAAATGAGAGAAACGAGGTTAAATATATATATATATATATATATATATATATATATATATATATATATATATATATATATAAAACTGTGGAGGTTGACCGGTGGATATTAGAGTAGTAAGTAAGTAAGTAGTAGAATAGAAACCCTAAAGAGAAACAAAACCAAAACTTTATCCATCACAGAAGTGTGAATAGAGTTAGGTTCCTATGACGGTTGATTTGGACAACGTTTCCACAGCGTCAGGGGAAGCAAGCATGTCTTCCTCTGCCAATCAAACAAAACCTGCTCCCAAGAGAAAACGAAACCTCCCTGGCATGCCAGGTACTGACCTCAATCAAATCAAACGACCAGATCAAACAAAGCAACACTATTTAATATAATTATTATTTTGTTTGTTTTGTCAGATCCTGAGGCAGAGGTGATTGCTCTGTCGCCGAAGACGCTGTTGGCGACGAACCGGTTCGTGTGCGAGATATGCAACAAAGGGTTTCAGAGAGACCAGAATCTGCAGCTTCATCGGAGAGGTCACAACTTGCCGTGGAAGCTGAGGCAGAGGTCCACCAAGGAGGTAAGGAAGAGAGTGTACGTGTGTCCCGAACCCGCGTGCGTGCACCACGACCCTTCTAGAGCACTGGGGGACTTGACGGGGATTAAGAAGCACTTCTGCAGGAAGCACGGTGAGAAGAAGTGGAAATGCGACAAATGCTCCAAGAAATACGCCGTTCAGTCGGATTGGAAAGCGCACTCCAAAGTATGCGGCAATAGAGAGTATAAGTGCGATTGCGGAACCGTTTTCTCCAGGTTCTTTTTTTACTCTCTCTCTCTCTCCCTCTGTTTCTCTCTCGATTTTGGATTCTCTTTGTTAAGGCTCTGTTTGGTTGTTGCGATTTGAAGGAGGGATAGCTTCATTACGCATAGAGCGTTTTGCGATGCGTTGGCGAAGGAGAGTACGAGATCTCACACTGTTGTTACCAAGGCTAATGAGGAGAATGATTCAACAGTTTTAACCGACTCCCCGCCGCCGGAGGTGGCGGCGGCTGCAGCCACCACACCTTCGCAGTCAAACAGTGTCATATCTTCTGGTGTGCAGACGCAGAACCCAGGTAGATTGCAGGATTAATACCTTACTAGTGAAAAATATGCGTTTTTTTTGGTTTTGTCGCCTGTGATGTGGTCAAATTAAAACTAGTCAACAAAATCAAAGTTATGTTTTTGTTTTTGATAGCGAATGTGCTCGGAGGTTAGTAGTGTTTTTGTCTGGTATTGTGTTTTGGTGTGACCTATGTGCGATGAAAAGGATGGAAGAGGGAAGTAGTCTGAGACTCCATGGGCCAATTAAGTAATGGAAATAAAGAACTTAAAAAGGTGTTTATTGGGACTGCGATCTGAATTGGTCAATTGACATCAAGGGATGTTCAAAGATACAAAGCTAAAAAGAGGAAAATATTTGCTTGTTTTTTGGGTGGAGATAAAGGAGGGCGGAGGGTGTTTCAAGAGAGGAAAAACTATTGTTTTGTTCTTTTCTTCTGAGCTCTTAATCTAACTTAAAAAGAAAGGCATCACCTTTCCGACTCTGCGTTTTCTCTTATTTAATTAATAACAACAGTTCATTATAATAATGCTGCTGTTGTTATTGTTGGTTCTCTTTTTCTTTACTTTTTTTCTTCTGGCGTTTCAGAGTTACCGGAATGTAATCCCCCAGAAGTCATTGAGGAGCAACAAGCTACTACTGCTATAAGTGGGAGCTGTGGCAGCAACAACAACAGTACCAATTGCTCAGCAAGCAATGGCGGTGCTACTAATAATAGTAATAGTAGTAGTGTGTTTGCAAGTTTGTTTGCTTCTTCAACATCATCTGGGACTCTACAATCTCAAACACCAGCATTCAGTAACTTAGTTAGAGCCATGGGTCCTCCAGATCACCATGCAGATATCACAGTTCCCTCTTCATCTGAGGCCGTATCTCTTTGCCTCTCCACCAGTAATGCCTCACCAATATTCGCAGCAGGAGGGCAAGAGCACCGGCAGTATGCGTCGTCGCCTCCACAACCGGCCATGTCAGCCACTGCATTGCTGCAGAAAGCTGCTCAAATGGGTGCTGCAGCCACAAACGCCTCTCTGCTTCGCGGGTTTGGCATTGTGTCATCTTCATCTTCAGCTTCAACTCCATCAGGGCAGCAAAATGGCCTGCAATGGGGTCAGCCTCAGTTAGAATCTGAGAGTGTTTCGGTTCCTGCAGGGCTTGGACTTAGTCTTCCGTGTGATGGTGATTCTGGACTCAAGGAATTGATGACGGGAACACCCTCCATGTTTGGTCCTAAACACACAACTCTTGATTTTCTGGGATTGGGGATGGCTGCTGGTGGAGGCTTATCTGCACTCATCACATCTATTGGTGGTGGTTTGGATGTTGCTGCAGCAACAACCTTCGGTAATGGGGAATTTTCTGGCAAAGATATTGGAAGGAGGAGCTCTTGACATTTTGGTTGCAATAACTGCATTTATCTGGGCAAAAAGTTATGTATGACTGTAGAATTAAACGTGGTCTTTGTGTAGAATGTTTGGTTGCAGCAATGATTAGGAGTATTGGTAGCAGTATGATAGAGCATGCACATATGGAGCTATGCAAGAAATTATGCGCAAATGGGGAAATTTTTGGACTGTATTTACTGTCTTTGAAAACGGAAAGGTGGCAAATTCCAATCAGTGGCACAAGTTGCAATATTCTTGCTCTGTTCGGGAGGACGGGTAGTTAAGGATGTTTACAAAGTGTTTGAGATTTGATATGGATGTCGTAGGTTTGGGCGACAGTGACACGTTTGAAGTTATCATCTTGGTTTCGACTTCTTGGACCTCCACAGTTTTGATCAAATTTGAATGCTTTGATCCGTAGCTGTTGGCATAAATCAGGAAACTTTCATTAGTATAGTTTTCTTCTACTTTCGATTTACTGTAACGAGGTTGCTTTTTATCCATTCCCCATTGTTTTGTACTTAATGGTTGATAGGATGTTAGTAAGTAATTAATGTTTTGATGTAAATGTCATAAATTATTGTAGCATTCCTTTGTATAGTTAAAGGTTATTATAATTAAGTACTCTTCTTCTATTAAATTTGGAATTTAATTTTGGTAATTAATTTTTTGTTAAGTATATTATATACTATTAAAGTGCAACTTTAGATATAATAGGAGAAAATATTAATTAATTGCCAAGTACCATTAAGTATTACTTCTAGAAAGGATTTATATTATGGGAGATTCTTATGGAATTAATAAAATACTTTATCAATATAAACCCTTTAACAAACACAAGAATCTCAAAGGCATTAAAACAAAGTCAGATAAATTTAATATTTCAATAATATTTCAAAGTGATGTTTTCTATGAATTTTCTGAATTAAAATTCAATATATAAAATATAAAATATATAACAATTAACAATTTGAATTCTTTTATTTACTAATTTTTACACAATTATAATTATTTCTATCTTTATAAATACAATCAACTTTATTGACTGTATGATGAGTAAGAAAGTACTTCCAGTAAATATATCTTAGATAAAAGTCATAAATGTTAATTATAACATTTTTTATAGGAAAAATTATAGTTTGACGTGCTTTACATTGATATAACAGAAATTATTTTTTAATTTAATCATTATTTTAAATTATATTTTTATTATGAAAAATTGCATCTTAGTGATGACATTGTTAAATAAAATAAAATAAAATTAGTAAGATTTATAAATTTAAATAATTAAATAAAATTGGTTAATTTAATCTTTAAAAAAAAACTAAACTTTCCATATTTTGTACTCATCCATTTATATTAATTGTGTACACTTTTCTTGTAATTTAAAGTTTTTATGATTTTAAAATTTTACATAAATAAAAAAAACAAAAACACTAATATAATAAACGTATTCCTTGTTTATTACTCGTTGAACTAAGTATTAGATTGTTTATATATTTGATTATAATAAATACTTTTTAATAAAAAAATCACTAGCCTTTTAACTATTATTTCAAAGACGTTAATTATTTTTTTGTTTTAATGAAAAATATTATAGTTAATTTAATAGGATATTTTGGTTAATTAGACATTCTATAACAGTTAACAAATTAATGCAAATCCCTTCAGTTTCAAAAGTGGAATATTTTCAACATTGGTCATAATCAATGATCAATAACTAATATAGGAAGTGAATTGTGTAAAATGTGTTATTTTGTGTATCAGTTATATCTATAATTAAGATATAATCTGGTGGGTTTTTTTTTTTAAATTATCATGTTCTTAAAGTTCCTTAGGAGAGAAAGAATTATGTTATGCTAGAAACTTGATGCAAACTTAACTCAGATATAGAAGAATGGTAACAGTAATTAAAATTCCAAATATGTAAGAAAAATAAATGAAAATATTTAAATCTTAAAATCTAAATACATAAAAAAACACTAGGATTTTTAGAGTATATAGAACTACGAATAAGAGTGCATAAACGATATTCAAATATATGTAAAACAAAAAGTGTAAGATTGGCATAAAGGTGAGTATGGAAAGAGGTAAACTAAGGAGAAAATAACTTACAGGGAAAAATGATATAAATAATTCATGGCATAAAATTACAAAGAAAAAATGATGAAGAAAATACAAGTTGATAGTTTAATATAAAAAAAAAAATTACATTTAATGTTTTTATAACCTATGTAAAGAGTATATACTACTTTCCAAATACAGAAACAAGTATTTATAAATTGATATTATACTAGCTACTTGTTTTGGTTTGGGTCGGACTAGTATCCAAAACTTTATGATAGTTTGTTTTGTGACGTTTTTTTTTGTTTATTTGGTCTTTAAAGTCTCTCGTTTGTCCAAAGTCATCCGGATGGTATCTGCAAAAAGTATTTTGACGTTAAAGTCAATAGGTGACTGATCGAAAGAATATTAAGTGATGTAATGCATATATTTCAACAACTATACCTTATACCTTTCTATATAGGTGGTGTTATGGGCTTTTACATTTTTGTTAGCCTAATCACAACCCAATCGTACCTTAATTAGCATTAGTTGGTTGATTCGTAGTTAATATGATATTTATTCTTCAACTGATAGGTTAAGGATGATCAGCCAAATAATCGGTCAGGATGATCAACCCAAAGGATGATCAACAGAGAATGATCAACAAATGATAATCGATCTATATACCGTACTACTTAAATTTACTTTTTAATATTATTAAGTTGGACCACTTAACACATAATTCACTGTTATTCATCTTCTAAATTATGTTAAACTTATTAAAGTCATAAATAATAATCTCAAATAACTTATAAGTTAGTGTCTTTCACTTGAGTGCAAGAGTTTTATCCAAACTTGTTCCCTAATAAAGTGCAACACATGCTTTCGAAGAAAATGCCATAAAACCAGTGTGTTTCATTCACATCAATTTTAATATAATTTTTTATGTTCTATGAGGATAATAACATAAGAATATTACACTTATTAATTTTATGTAATTTTTAATTTAAAATAGGAATTTATTTTCAATATCACAAGTGATTGTCGAAATTTTTAGTTTGATGAAAAAAAAATCCTCATGGTAATAAACATCACATTCCTTATATCTATAGTCGTGGGAGACCTAGCGAATTGAAGATAATTGTTTGAAAAAAATTCAATTAGACAGATGAAAAAGATTAATTATTTTTGAGTTACGAATTATTTATATAAAAAGTTTAACTTTTTGTTATTTAAAATTTTAAAATTTAATATTTATAGACCATACTTTTTTTATATATCACTTAATTTTTATATTTTTATTTAGTGCGAGATTTTCAATTTCTAAATAGAACTGCAATAAGTCAACAACGCTGGAATCATTACCGGTCCACAGTATAGTTGTCACGTTCCCGCCGTCTCATATAATATCAAAATGCTTTACGTTCCTAACCTAACCTTATTTTGTTTTATGTGGCCACAAAATATTAAATAACAAAAGAAACGGAATTTTCTTTTTCACTCGGAAAAAATTTTTCTTTTGTTTAGTAAAAAAGAATTCAAAATATAAGTCATTCTCGTGATGTTAAAAGGTAAAATTATCATTTAATTTAATTTGAAATAGAAGGAAGTTTAAAGTTGTCTAATCAATTTAACTTTGAACGAATTTTAATTAAAAAACAAGAATTTTAATAGTTGAACAAAAAGAAAATTGAGCTTCACCAAAGTGGGTTTTTTGTGCATGAATAGACTTACTTAATTAAATAAAATAAAATGCATAGATAAATTAAAAATACAGTTAAGGCTTGTCATTTCAAAACTTTTGAAAAGAGAGAAGATTATGTGCCTTCATAACATTTATTTTCTCAACTACTAAAACAATGTAATTATCTTATTTTATCTCTACACATAAATTTCCTCATCATCACGGTACGACTATACGCATAACTTTTTTAAGTTTCATTTTGAAATATTTTTTATATTTTTTCTCTTTTTATTTATACATCACAATATATGTATCACTATATATTTAAACCAGTACTTTTTTGCGTGTAATGCATGGATATTTTTCAAAACTTATTAATAAATATTGTTTGATATAACAAATATAACTAAGTGATTGTGAAATATATATCATCACGTGCATCACCAATTTATTGGATTTACATTAATTTAATTAAGAAAAATAAAATGAGGTATTTTTTATGGGCTTCCGATCCATTATGCAATTTAAATATGTAATACTTGCATCAAGTTTAATAAGAGAGAAAAATAGAGTGAAACAGAGAGAAAGAAGTTGTTAGTGTTTCTAGTGAGAAGTCATCAGAAAGAGTGAAGAAGAACTTTGGAGAAAAGGTTTTATACATCTTCTCATATATTGGGATTCACTCTATTATTCATTTAAAGTACCCATTGAGATTTGTTATCCACCTTTGTTGGTGAAAAAAATAGTGCTTTGTTGATCATTGGAATCTCCAAGAGAACTTGTGGTACTCATTAATTTTTATTAGTGGAAGTTTTTACTTTTACTGGACAAGGTCCCGTGGGTTTTTCTTCCATATTGAGGTTTTCACATGTTAAAAGTTTTGGTGTTTGTTGGTTCATCCCTTCTCTATTCTAAGCATTTTATTATTTTGCATATTATTTATTTAGGAAAGATTTGATGTGGATTTTACTTCCGCGCTCAGTTATCTGTTATTTTGTTGAGATCTTCCCAACAACGAGTATCAGAGCTTCTGTTAGGGGCTTTGATTTGTGCTTTGAAGATAAGAGATAATGATGGTACAAGAATCATGATTAAACTGGATTCTACAAATTATTCAATATGGAAATCTCGCATGAAAGATTTGTTATTTTGCATAGACCTACACGATCCGATTGAGGAAAAGGGTGTTAAACCAATAGATAAATTTGATGGAGAATGGAAGAAGATAAATAGGAAGACTATTGGTATAATCAGACAATGATAGATTAATATATTTATCATTATGTGTGAGGTGAGACTCTTACTTACAATTTATGGAAGAGATTGAATGAGCTGTTTGAGTCTAAAAACTCATTGAACAAGGCATTCCTTATTAGGAAGATAGTAAACTTGAAATACAATGATGGTTCCTTAGTGGAAGACAGTTGGAAGACTTTGGTGGTATCTCTGAGTAATTATGCTCCTAATGGAAAACTTTTGACAAGGTCAAAGATAGCCTCTTAAATGAAGAAATTAGAAGGAAGGGTAGCAAAACCGACTTGTAAGGTGAGGTTCGCACCTCACTTATATACTATGAAATTGCCTTATCTCTAGTCGATGTGGGACTTCCAAAATTTTTTTTTGAAAATTTCTCTCAACAAACAACATCTTGCCCAACGAGTCAATCACACACATCACTCTTGATTTTTGTTCACTTAACCACCTTTTTACTTGGCCAACGAATTAACCCTCTAGTATCGCTATTGGCTAGCTCGTCCAACTAGTGGTAGTTTGCCGGCAAGTGAAAGTATTGAGGCTCTCTAAAATAGAAAATATGCATTTTTTCTCAACGAGTCACATCGCTTAGTAAGTCCATATAATTTTGTATAACTAATTCCGATAAGTTGTATTCCTTACCATTTTGTGTAAGCATTCCACTAAATTTTTATATGAAAATACACACATCATAATTCTATCAATGCCTACGACAAATCTAGTAAGGTCACACAACCGATCAGAGTCACCGTTAATGTAAAAAGATAAATCATAGTACATATTAAAATCAATACAATTATATTTATAAAAACATTATTTTAAATCATATTTCAACACATTGAACCATCTATCTCATAATCCCACAATCATATAACAATAATGTTTAAATCTAAATTAGCTTCACTGTAGAAAATAATCATGACTCAAAGTTGCTCTTAAAGCTCTAAAACTCACACGATACTCTAACTATTTACACAAAAATCAAATCAAATAGAAGAGTTGAGCGTATCATCGTGGTCACAACCAAACCAATATTAACTTTGAACTAATTTGAGATGTATTATAATAGTTAATCCAACAATATTTCCATATTAATCAAATATTGATACCCAAAAAAAAAACAAAGAAAAGATACGTAAATTTTAAATAAAAAATTTCAAAATTTTACCTTTTCTAGATAGATTTGAAATGATTTAATATTAATCTATTTATTCTTGTAAAATTTTAAAATTTTATTTGTTTTTTTAAATTTTTTTATTCAAACAATATATTTTATTATAAAGTATTTCAATTTTTGCATCGAAATAAATTATCTTCTTTAAATTTTCTATCCAACATACTATAAAGATTATGTAATCTTTAGAGTTGTCGATGTAATTGTAATTTACTTCAAATAACATTTTAAATGTTCTTTTATTTAACTTTTCTAAAAAAAATTTGCTGATAAAAAAAAAGCTTTTCTAAAATTAATTTTCAGTTTGATACATCAGTCGGTTCCTTACAATTTCAGAATTTTTACACTAAACTAAAAAAAAAAAACACTAAACCGAATTTTTGATATTCTATACTTTTATAATTGATTTTCTAGATTAAGTAAAATTCTCACTAACTATTATGTTAACTGTTATAAATTAATTAAGAGACTAAAATATGAACCAAAGACTTAGCTGAAACAATAAAAAATTATCAAATAAATCAAGACCAATAACTTATTAAACCTTAATTCTATCGTACTGTATTAATTTTTATTTGCTGTGTTATGGAGCTGTGTTCATTGTTTTAGCGGGACTTAGAGTTTTAATGTAATGAATAAATAAATAAATAAATGAAAACAAAATATTCAAATTTGAATTGAAAAAGAAAAGATAGAGAAATAGAGATCTAATAATAAAGAGGCCAAGCATTGGAGTAGAAGTCGGAGTTTTGTCTCTTTCAATCTCCCATCGCAAGATTTTGAGGCTCCAGAGGAACCGAGACCATCTCCTCTATCTTCGGGGCTTCTTGCTGCTCTTCCATCTCATCTTCACGTTTCTCATTTCTCACTTCTCATTTCGCCGCATTCCATGGCAGCTTCCACTTCCAATGCCGTTCTTCTCGGAGATGTCTACTTCGACGAAGTCTCCGCCAAGCCCTCCGGCGTTCGCTTCCGGGACAGGACGCGCCGCGCCGCTTTGCGAGCTACCGTCAATCTCACAAGATTGCAACCCTTGAACAGTCTCTTGAACTTCGGCTGCTCCACCTCCGATGCAACTTGGAGGAGTTGGAATCCGAGCTCGCTCCTTGTTGGAACCAAGCGCTCCTCCTCTCCTTGCTGCTCCGCCGATACAACGCCTCATGTTCAACACCTTTCGTCCTCCACATTTTCACTCGACCAGTACGTCTTTCTCTGTAAACCCTTGTTTTCTTCTCTGAATTTAAGTGTGTCGTTTGCTTTAGAATACTTTTAGGGTAAGATGTGTTGTAGACTCTTCGTTTTTGGTTTTAGTCACTGTTTCACTACACTTGCATCTTCACTTCAAAATGGAAAAAACAAAACGTGAAAGCTACTCTCTCCGTAGTTTCGAACTTGACGTTAGTCTGGTGGCGTAGAACGGAAACCAAATGCACGCTTAAAAGGATTATAAGTAGTTTGGTTCCTCTATCATTTTGTCCCTATGGAGTTCAGCTAGGACCAGAATCGTTATTTTTAAGTATGGAGATTAAAAACTTTAGAACGAAACCTGAGAGACTTCAAATATATTTTACCCTGCTTTTTGTTTGTGTAATGGTGTTAAAAATGAACATCTTGTACTAAAGTGGCTGAGAGTTAAGTATGATGTTTTTATTTTAGAGTTATTTAGTCATTTATTCAAGTTATTTTAATTTATGACTTTGTTGAGCGATGGTAAAACATTATTTGCATAAGTTTATGAGAAGGTATAAGTGTGAGTGACGTTTTTCTCTAGACAGAAGTGAAGTAATTTTTTTACCAGAGTTAGGGGATACAATGGCCCTACCTACACATTTAGTATCAAGATTGGAGACGAGGTTTCCTCTTTTAATTTATGTTTCCCACAATTACAAGGTAGATATGTTAAATAATGATGCTTTTTTCAGAACAAATTTTGGTCCTGAGAAGTTGAAGTTGTTTTCCGGGTCATGTTACCTACCACATCCGGATAAGGAGGACTATGGTGGAGAGGATGCACATTTTATTTGCGTAGATGAACAAGCGATTGGTGTTGCAGATGGTGTAGGTGGCTGGGCAGACGTTGGTGTTAATGCTGGACTTTTTGCTCAAGAACTGATGTCCCATTCTGTTAGAGCAGTTGAAGAGGAACCAAAAGGTTCTGTTGATCCCGCAAGTGTTTTAGAGAAGGCTCACTCATTTACGAAGGCCAAGGGTTCATCAACGGCTTGTATCATTGCCCTTACTGATACGGTATAATGTTATTTTTATTTAAATTTTTTCTATCAAAATAGTTTTCTTCCTTTTGTGTTGGACAGCACTAGATGTGTGCAGACTTTTTTAATTGTATTTTTAATGCTATAAATTAAATGTTTTTTTTTTCACTTTCTTGACTTTACCAACATTACATTAGATCATGCATCTCCCTCCCCAACATCTCCATTTTGTCACATGAATGGTTTTCTTCCTTATCTGTTGGACAGTACTCGATGTGTCTGGATTTCGTAAGCATTTTTAATGCTATATATTAAATAGTTTTTTTTTTTTCACCTTGTTGACTTTATCAACATTACATTAACATAGATTATGCATCTCCCTAGCATCTGTATTTTTACGTCATATGATGTCTAATGTAAAATCTTGTACAATAAAAACTAGATTCTTATCTACGTCCAGGATCAGACTTACTGTTACGTGTTAGTGATGAGTTTAGCATGTATTTACTGTTAGGTTCCTTTGAAATCAATATCTAAATGGAATAGGGGAAACAAAATTAAAGCTTGCTCAGTTTTTCCATCTTGTTTTTCATGAATTTGGTGTTATTTGTTCTCCACTATACTCATTTTAATATACAGTTCAGGCATGAATACATACACACATATCTTTAACTCTTGTCTAACCTGCTCCTAAGCCCTAAGTTATAGATGTTTCAGTGTGCATCGTGATTGTCTGAAGCCCATCAGTTCACAACCTGTAAAATATGGGCAGCTAGTTTTTTTAATATGAAAGGAAGTGAAAGAGTAAATCAAATGATGGATTTGCTTACTATGTTTGGTTTCTTTGTCCAGGGACTGCATGCCATTAATTTAGGTGACAGTGGGTTCATTGTGATTAGAGATGGATGCACCATTTTCAGGTCCCCTGTTCAACAGCATGACTTCAATTTTACGTACCAACTGGAGAGTGGCAATGGATGTGATCTACCCAGCTCTGGTGAGGTATGTTGTCACTAATTTCACACATGATTTACTTCTAAGGACATTACATTAGCAATATGGAAATTTCAAACTTGAGGCTCTTATTTTTTGAGACTGTACCTTCTTACCCGTTTCTGATAGCATGCATTCCAGGGACTATTTGTTGAGACAGTATAGTTCAACTCTTACTGTTTCTGACAGGATGGTTCTGGTGCCATGAAACAGAGTTTGCAGAACTTTCCTCCAATCTCTTGTGATTAATGTGAACAAACTGAAAGATTGGCATTTGAAATTTCTTTCATATCCTAATTATATTTTCTGGTTGATTTCGTAAAACGTGAGGTTTGATTGGTAAAGGTAATAATAATAATAAAGAGGGTTTTTATTTACTTTTAAATGAAAGAAAATATAGGGAGAGGGGAGTGAAAATGAAAGGTGTATCTCATTTTAAATATTTCCTTTTCTATATTAAGCACATGAAAGATGACTTGGATATGAGATCAGAAAATGTTACTGAATTGGAGGTTGGGAATGTCACCTCCCAAGGAATTTAGAGAAGAACGATTTCCGAATAATGTTTCCTGGTGCATTATAAATCCATATATAGGGAAAGTAAAACAGAATCATAACAGAATGGTAAAGGAAATAATCCTATAGCAATTTGACAGCTCATTACGAAGAACCTTTGATAGATTGTGAAATCTGTAGTGCATGAAGTCCTCCCAAGCAGAGGGAGGTTTGGTACTACGCTTGGGCCTTTTATTAACATCCACTGTAGGCCCATTTGTTAATGCTGTAGTTGGGTCCATGGTTGCTGGACTCCTATCACTCCCTTGCTCTTGGAAAACCACCTTGTCCTCAAGGTGGTAAGTGGCAGTCAAGTCAGCCTAATCCTCCCAAGTGATGTCTTTAGGAGGGAGTCTTGGCCATTGGACCACGGGGACGGTCACTAGTATTTCCCATTTGGAATCCAAAATGGACAGTGGTTGGATAATTAACTTGGGACTAGAAAAGATAGTAGGAAGATCCTTAGTAGTGGGAAAGGGTCTATGAGGTAATTTGAGTAAGGAATAGTGGAAAATTGGATGACTCTAGGCAAATTCGAGCAAAACCAAACAACAAGCAACATGACCTACAACTTTCATGATCTCAAAAGGGTCATGAAAGCATTTTCTCAACTTCTATAAGGGAATCCCAAAATAGAAACTTGACGGTAAGGGTACAATTTTACTTATACCCGGTCACCAATCTTGTAAGAGACATGATGATAGTGAGAATCAACATAGGCCTTCATAGTTTGTTAAGCCTTATGCAATTTGTAAGTAAGAGAGGCAAGTAAATTTTCCTATGAAGAAAGAAGGGTGTCAACAATTTCAATGTGGAGGAGGAGCTAGGAAAGTAGACAGGAATGATGGGTGGAGATTTCCCAAAAGTGGCTTTGAAAGGTGTGATTCTTGTAGCAAAATGGAGGTGCTATTATATCACCATTATGCAAGGCTGAGAAATTTGAGCAATTTAGAAGGCTGACTATGGACATAAGCACAAAGATGTAGCTCAAGCACCCTTTTAAGGATCCCGGTCTTGCCATCACTTTGATGGTGATAGGCTATACTAATTGGAGCGGTACAACTCAACCTCAAATGCTTTTGCCAAAGGTGTTGATAAAGAAAGGGTCTTGATCAAAGATAAGACTTCTTGGGAACCCATGAAGTTTGCAAACCATATCAATGAAGATGAGAGCAACTTTGTTGTAGTCATTAAAATGTGTAGGGAGAGGACGAAAATGTGTACCTTTTGAAAAATGATCAACAATAACTAATATAATGGTGAAACCAGAAGACGGTGGAAGTCCGGTTATGAAATCTAAAAGACAAACCTCCCAGGGAATAGTAAGAGGAGGTATTGGTTGCAATAAACTGGGGATCTTGGTGTTCTACTTTGCTTGTGGGAAAACTGAATAATTAGTGATGATTTGGGTGATGTCGTACTTCATTGCATGCCAAAAGAAATTGGTAAGTTAGCTAAGAGCCTTTGCAATTCCCATATGGCCACCCAAGGTAGAAGTGTGAAATTCAGTCACTAGCAAGGTAATGAAAGAACAATTGTTAGGAAGCCAAATACTACCTTAGAGAGACCTATTGTTTGATGGAACAAGTTGCGTTTGAAGGAGGTAGTTATTGCTTCAAATTTTCTAAGATGAAATTGTAGAATGGAGAGAATCCAACTAACTAGAGTCCATTTTACAGTCGTGCACGCGAGAAAGAGCATTGACAATGACATTGTGCTTACCTTGCTTTTATTGAATGGAGATAGAAGGAGAACAAAACATGAAGATAAAACACTTTCAATTCCGCAAAGAAGATGAATAAGAAAAGAATGTAAGAGAGAAACTTATGGGTTGATGGAGGAAGCCCCACCACTTTAAAGATATTCAAGATAAGGGTTGAATTGATTGCCACTTGATCTTATGATCCAAGATAAGACTCAAGGAAAAAGATGACTCTCTTGTCTCAAAGAACTCTAGAAGTGCTCTGGAAAATCTCTCTCAATTCTCATATATTTAGAAGTTACTTACAAAGAGAAGAGACAATTATTTGTAGCTTAAGATCATCTCCTAAATGACAGTCTAATATGCGTAACCTGAAATGTAAATGTAGAATCTAGTTTAAGTGTGAACGAAATTTGAACTAGACAAGGTGGGAAAATTTAAATTTTAAGATTCGAAGTTTAGACATAGATCAATGACTTAGATTTATCCATGTTTCCTATACTTGAGTCACACTTCGGATGCTTCCTTCACACTTGTGATACCTAGCTTTTTCCTTGACTTTTGTGAGTACGAAATACAATTTTTGGAATATCATCAAGGGGCCATGCGAATTTGGTGAAACCCTTCAGCAAGGTCAACTTTTGTGAAACCTGAAGCAAATTCCAAGTCTCCAAGGAACTTGTCTAAGGTGGGAACTGGAAATCGGTCCTTGATCGTAAGCGCATTTAGAGCACAAAAATCCATGCATACTCGCCATGTCTGATTCTTTTTATACTAGTAACACTGGAAAAGAGAATGGACTTTGACTGGTTGAATCCAGCCAATTTGATGCTTGATTTCTTGCTTCGAAAAATATAGATGACAGTATGATCAAACATATGCTGGGGCAATACTGAGAAAGAGGTAGATGTGGTGGTTAGTAGTTCTTGGTGGGGGTAAGGAGTGAAGGGCTGAAAAATGGGTGCAAACTTTGTGATCTTAGTTTGCAGGGAATCAAGTAGGTCGTGGCTTGATCAATGTTTAAGAAGGAAGGGTTAGGAATAAGGAAATTAGAATTGTGCTGAAGTTGGATATGAAAGTAGGTTGTGGCTTGGTAAGTGTTTAGGAGACGTTTAATTTAAATATGAATAATCTCAGTTGGGACAGAACGACCCTGTATAAAATGCATGGTAAGACGAGAGTCGTGCATAACAATTGTGTTGAGGGCCTTAAGCCAATTTACTGCAAAAAACAATATCAGCTCTTGCTGTGTCTATGACAAGCTCAACCTAAAAGCAATGCATTTTAAGAGAAATAGAAAAATGCCCTTGCAAATAGTGGAACAAGTAAGTTTGTTGCCATCACTGACCATGATACTCATCTGTGTGGTAGCTTGAGAAGTGAGGTTGAGAGAATGAACCATGCAAGATTGGATAAAGTTATGACTGCTATCGGCACCAACAACACAAGAACTTTGTGACCATTAAAAATCTCGACAATGCATTGCGCAGAGAAAGTAGCAAAATTGCTTAGGTCATTGGAAGGGTTGGTATCAAGAAGAGGAAGATGAGAGACAGGGCCATGTGGGATATCTTTGTTAGCCACAAATAGGAGGAATTTAGATTTGCATTTGTGGGAAGGTTTCACAAGTGTAACAAAGACCACGATTGGGACAATCTAATAATTCAATTGGGGTGAGGTGTTTGAGTGGTGTTTTGGTAGGGGTAGGAAGGGTAACGACTGAAGTAGAGAGGATAAGGGGGCCAAGGTGGTGTGATGGGAAGAGGGGGATCAAGGGTGGTGAAACTTTTTGGCTTCAAGTAAATTATCCTTTTGTAAATTGGCGAAGATAACAACTTGGATGAGGGTTAAGGGCTGGAGTGCTTTAACCTCATGGTGTATGCTGACAGAGAGGTTGGAGATGAAGCAACTCAAGGAACAAGGTTGCGAGGCCGACAGTATGATTAGCAAGACTATCGAATTTGGAGAGGCAGTTGTTAACAAAATCATGTTGGTTGAGTTTAAACAAAGTACCTTTAGGGTCATCATAGAACGAAGGCGCAAAATGCAATTCAATGCTTAGAGGAAATCTGCCCAAGACGAGATTTGGTTATTGCTATAAATCCAATAATACCAACTAAGTGCAGGGCTGTTAAGTTAGAAGGCTGCTATTTGGGAAGCGTTCACCAGTAGAGGTAGCATGAAATAATTGGGATAAATATCCTAAGCATATCATCGGATCCATCAAAATGGGAAACATCAAGGGCGGTGAGGGTGAGAACTAGTGCTAGAAGTAAATGACGTAGAGTAAGTTTCTGTGTTGGAAACATGACTGATGGTCATCAAGTTTGGAATGGAGGGGGCTCTGATCAGTTGTGAGGGTAATTTGGTTTTGGGTAAGTTTTACAACATCTCCCCCTATACGAGCCAGCGCCTCAACCTGAGTTTGAGCACGGATCTGGTTAGGGTCAGCCATGATGGATGCCACTGAAAGGACCAATTGATATGAGAACAGAAAATGTTTCTGAATTGGAAGCTCGGAATGTCACCTCCCAAGGAATTTAGGGAAGAATGATTTCTGAATAATGCTTCTTGTCTATTCATAATGGTAAATCATACATCCATATATAAGGAAAAAGCAAAACAGAATCACAAAGGAAATAACATACTTTAATAGTTATCCTATAGCAGTTTGGCAGTTCATTGCTAAGGATCTTTGATAGATTCTGAGATCCTTAGTGCATCAAGTCCTCCCATCCAAAGGGACTATTCGTACTACGCTTGGTTCTTGTTTTAAATATCCGTCGTAGGAAAATCATTTGATGATGCAGTTGGGTCCATGGTTGCTAGGCTCCTATCAGATTTGCAGATCAAATTTTTATTTGCTTCAGTTTCCTCTTTCCTTTTAAATGTTAATTTGAAATTGTCCTGCAGAGTATTATTTGGGTCTTGGCACAGTTAACATCCTAGAATTTTTTCATAGGAAGCCTCGTAGCATATTAAGTTTCTGTATTTCAAAACAAGTTCATATAATATCTCTGGAAAGCAAACAGACTAACACACCCGTCACAATCACATATCCAGGTATTCAAAATATCTGGAGCACCAGGAGATGTTGTCGTTGCTGGAACCGATGGATTGTTTGACAATCTGTACAATGATGAGGTTGCTGAAGTTGTTTTGAATGCAGTTAGAGCTGGACTAGAACCCCAAGTAACTGCTCAGAAGATAGCAGCACTGGCTCGTCAGCGAGCACTGGACAGGAATAGACAGACACCATTTGCTACTGCAGCCCAGGAGGCTGGGTTCCATTATTATGGTGGGAAGCTTGATGACATAACAGTTATTGTGTCATACATAACCGGCTCAACATATGTGAGTTTTTCACCATCTTAGCTTTGTTGCATTATGTATATTCCTGTTTATCTACAGGGGCTGGGTTTGTAGCCTTGTCTGTCATTTTTGACCTGAATGTGCTATTGTTTCATAATCTTCTCTAAAACATGTGTTGCTTACATGCTATAGTGATTTACCATATATAAATTTCTGCCCAATGACGCCTTCATCTTCTTGCTTTGCATTTTATACGCCACATTATTTTGGCCATCTGTAATTTCTTTTTTCACGAATGTGAATGACTTTAGTATAACGATCAATGATCATCCTTAAAGTCAACTATCCCCTGACAAACAGCAACTTCAAAACCATATTCAATTCTTTGTTGTGGGACCATATTTACAGGCTAACCCTTGGGCCAAGCTTGGACCAAGGTTGGACCTTTGAGCAAGATAGAGATTAATGAGTTGTGTCATTATTTATTTTTGGAAAATGACACAAATTACCCTTCACAAAAATTGCACTCTATTCGACTGAATGCATCTCATTAGTTTTTTTGTTGAGTGACACTCACAAGCATGAGTGTGGGTACAGTGTCACAGTGGATCTGCTTGGGGTTTGACTAGGACTGGGGCGGTTTTTTTATGTGGGCAGGATAGTTATTCATGGTTGTGGTTTATGTCTGGGTTGTTTGCAGTTAGGAATGGTGACAATGTCAAAATGGAGGTTGATTTCTGAGGGTTGTCTTTTGTAGAGGTTGATGGTGTTCTTTTCTGATTAGTTTGATTGTAAAATGGTTTGTTTCCTGAAAATAACCGCATTTAAGATGGTTGGTGAGGTTGATTGTGGCTTACAACGGGAGGACTTGATAGTGTGTATTGGTGTGTATGGCACGGATTATGAAAACCAAACTTTGCATATCACTTTTGTTGATCAACTCAACAATATCAGTACATGAGAAAGCCATTTATAAGGCTGGAGATACAAAAAAGAGAAGAAAAGCTAACGGTATTAACAGAAGAAAAGCCAACTGGCTGAACAGAAAAACTGTGTATTTCTAACTGTAATAGTGTGTAAAGAGACACAGCAGCGGTCTGTATTTTAGTTGAGTTTCTGCTATTTGAGGTTTAGGTTTTATTCGGATAATTTTATTTGGTTCCGATATCTGTTTTCGGATGGGACAGGATGTTGTGTGTTAAACAGGTAGGATGGGGTTGTGCATAGTTCATCTGTTTTGATACGTAGCTTCTATTTTGGAGCTTGCATGTGATGCTGTTTGATCAGAGGTTTAATTACTGGTGCAATACGGGGATGGAGATCTGGTGAGTATGTTGGCTCCGTTTTTGTGTGCTTTGTGTGGTCTTGGCTGAGAAGTTGTGTTCATTTTCTTGTTCTGTTTCAGTAAGGGGTCAAAACCAGGGGATTGGAGCGTATGCTGAGAAGCTTTCATGGTAATAAACAAGGGAATGTTGTAGAGATATTGCATGGGAAAATTGTCATCTGCAACCACTACTAAATGGAAGCATAACCCTGAAACTAAAGCAAATACTAGATGAGTACATGGAAAGGAGGAATGAACCCCCTCCCCAGAAACCGGTAGCAAATGCCCCCCCAATGGTCCTTTACTTTTGTTTTTTATGTTCTAGGATATTCTTGGTTGAATAAGTTTTGTTTGAAAATATATTTCCATAGACATTTATAGAAGTAAATAAGAAAGGAAAATAGAATAACCTTTTTCCATAAACTATAATTAATTTAGGCCATGTTAAAACCATTTTTTTAAAGAAGTTAAATGACTAGTTTTTCTAAAAAGCTGATTTTAACTTAAGAGATAAATTATTTCATTTTGCGTTTTTATATAAATATTTATGAAGAAACTAATTTGTATAGCACCAAGAAGAAGTCGTTGGGAATATTTTGGTAATAGTTGGAGTGCAAGTTTTGTGTTAGAATGGAATTATGTGTTAATTAGTTAAACTAAACCGCTGCCTGGGAATTTAAGTCTAGTACTATATTGGATAGAAATAAAAATGTTGAATACCATATAAGAATTAAGGTCCACACAACTAATGTCTTAATATTTTGGATTGGAAGTGGTGTCCACATTTTATATATCTTATTGTGTTTTTCTGATGAGTTCTCTCTTGGATATATCTATGTATTTATTGTTTTAAGATTTAAGTTGGAAAGGGCCTAAGGTGAATTCTCCTCTTTACCCATCACTTGTTTTTGTGTTTTCCTCTCTTTCGTGTCTCTCTGTATAGCAGTGCGAGGCAAAGTACTGCCCGTGCAATTCAATAGTTTATCGCTTACAAATAGTATAACCGAGTTTAATTGAATGAATTAATCATAAATTGGAATATAAAAACACTTTAAGGATTTGTTAGAATCTCCTTAACGTAACAGGGTGCATGGCATTTCTATGCCATGTCGTGGAGTGTGAACATAAATAAGTGCGAGAGCATAGGCGATGAGGTGAAGATACTAACATCCTAACTACAGTGTTCTGTAAAATTTTCTTATTGCATGAAGCACGTGTCTGCTATTTAGGCATTCGTTTGTCTATTTTGTTTTTTCAAAATCTTAAAAAAATAAATAATATTAGTGTGTGTCGCGGATGGTCCTCATTTTCATATAATGTTTAAAATGGTCATCATTTTTACCGAATGTTTAGAATGATCCTTATCTTCGTAATTCGTGTTTTATTTGGTCCTTTTCTGTAATGCCGTTTAAATCATTAACGGAACATTGTACAGGTGGCACGGTTTGTATTAGGGTGTGTTACGTGTACTGTACAGATGGCTAATTAACGTTAATTTTTCAATTTAGGGAAAATTTTGCAATTAGGAAAATTTCTTTATCTTCGTCTTTTTTGAGTTCAGATTTGCAGAGGAAGCAGCTAATACTTGTCATTTCATCATTGGATTGCAGTTGCACTCTTCATTTCAATTTTCTAGTTAATCATCATCAATGAGGTAAGTGGGTTCAGGGTTTTCTGGGTTATGTTTGCTCGTGGGTTAGGGTTTTCGTAATTCTATTTTTGGGTTTGTTTGTCTTTCATTGTTGTGATGTTCTGCATGGTTTCTAGATTACTCCATGATTTTGTGTAGTTTGTGTATGTAGGTGGGGTTCAGTTGGGTATTAAGCCACCTGTACAGTACACGTAATACATCCTAATACAAATTATGCCACATGTACAATGCTCCGTTAATGATTTAAACGGTGCTACAGAAAAGGACTAAATAAAACACGAATTGCGAAAATGAGGACCATTATAAACATTCGGTAAAAATGAGAACCATTTTAAACATTATGTGAAAATGAAGACCATTCGTAACAAACATTACGAAAATGAGGACCAAAAAGGTATTTAAACCTATTAGATTAACTGAAAACGAAAACAAACCAATTTATTTTTGTGGTTCCTAATTTCTTCAAACTCATACTGGATTGGACATTTAAAAGTGCATCTTTGGTGCTAGGTAAAAAAGACGGCATAAATTAAAGTTTTTGTTTAGTCATTGCCATCTATCAAACGTGTCTTTTTTGTTTTTTGTCCTATCCTCAAACTTATTGTGGGATACAACCATTGGACCCATCACACAACACATTTTAAAACCACCAGACAAGGTTGGCATCTTATATGAAAGGCCCAAATTACAAACTTTAAGCTCCCACTTTTACTTTTTTTCTTCCCTCAATTTCTTGTCCCTAAATTGCACTTTTTTTTTCAGATATATGACGTCATCGAATTGTATTTTTTTTATTTTGCCTTAAAGGAATATGAGATATATAATGAAAATGCTTCATTTTTGTTATTTGGATGTGTATTCGGATAGATGTAAAAAAAGAGGTGTCGGTTTCACATATATAAATATATCGAATACAATAATCAATATTCAATTTTTCTAAAAAAAACTGATAATCACATTTTTTATATGTCTAATTTCTTATATTTAACGAAGAGTATCGGTACTTGCAATTGTTTCAAGTTAACCACAGAAGTTATATGTGGCTATAATTGAATTGCAATATTCAGGAGAGGGACAAAATTTAAAACCTCCAAGAAAATAACTGTTGACAGAATCTCGTAATTGAAATAGTGCTGACTGATTTTCCAATCAAACACGGGTCTCGCTAATCAGGGTTTAAGGAATCTAATCATATTTTTTATTAATATTATTTTCAATGATTGATTAGTAATTTTTTTTAATTTATTGATCAGGATATTGATTAACATTTACATAATTATTACTATTATTAAAGATAGATGAGGAGTCCAATAAAATTACTTAGGTTCTTGTGAAATTGATGGATTATATATAGGAATGATAATGGAGCTGGTGCAATCCATATTTGACTTGGTGAGTTGAGTTGGTCGGTCTTGCATAAGAAATACAGACTCATTTAATAATTTGAGTACAAGTTTATTGAAAATAAAAATAATTTTGAAGTGGACTTAAACAAGGAAGACATGAATAGTGAAGCTACTTTTGGATAGCTAGATATGAATGAACGAATTATTTTTAGATGATTTGAAGAAGAAAGCGAATTAGTGGACTTAAACAGATGCATAAGAAATACAGACTCATTTAATAATTTGAGTACAAGTTTATTGAAAATAAAAAATAACTTTGAAGTGAACTTAAACAAGAAAGATATATGAATAATGAAGCCACTTTTGGATAGCTAGATATGAATGAACGAATTATTTTTAGATGATTTGAAGAAAAAAGCGAATTAGCAAGTTACTTAGAAGAAACATATATGACATATTGTGTTAGAAGGACAAGATTTTAGAAATTTTGAGTAATATGGATTATACATGCCAAATGCGGATAAACTCGTGGTTGGTCCATGCGGGCTGCGAGTTATGTGGGACGGGCTTAAATAAGACAGCAGACTAAAATATTCAGTCCATCTCACATTTTTTCTTGTAGGCCTGCAGGCTAGCTCGTATGTCTGTTTGCATTGTCACCCCTACTTATATTGTAACAACCAAATCAAAGTTTATACTTAAATTCCTGAATTTTGGATAATGAATCGAAAATATCAAACTAATTGTGTAAAAAAATAGTTCTGCATCAAGCTACAAAATTAATTTGTATCACATTTTTACTATCAAATAAAACGAAATTAGGTCACCGTTTTCAAAAAATAATGACACTAATCATTATTAAATAATAACCAATTGAATAAATTATAAACTAAGAAATTGATTTAATATAATTTAAATATATTTTTAAAATAAGTGTATCCAACTTGATTTGAATGACTCATAATTCAATGTGACAAAGATGTTAAGAATGTTAACTATGAAGAAAAAAAAAGTACATAGAAGTTTTGGAAATAATTTTACACCATTGTATTTTATCGGGAAGTTATATTATTTCATTATACCGAGCCTTTTTTTCTCAAATTTAGAATTTCCGTATTTTCAAACTATGAAAATATATAGTTCATTAATATGAGACATCCGATACCTATTTGATTAGATAAAAAGACAGAAAAGAAAATAAATATCCAATAAAAGACATCTATTTTTGATATGGAAGACAAAATTTCCTTTTTGAAGTGAACCCATTGGAATTGATAACGTCATTGATCCATTGAAGTGGCAGAAAATAGTATAAGCACCACAAATCTTTGTGACTTTTTCCATAGACAACAAAGTTGTGTCATTATATCTCACGTCAACTATAATGTCAAGCTAAAGAAGAAGAAGAAGAAGATTACGAACATAAATATGGGAAGGAATCACATGCCGGAAATGCAAAACCGGGCAATAAAAACTACACACTATATTCAACATCTTAAACTTTAATGTGTTATATATGATATGATATAAGCTAACTTACGTTGAAACCCACTAGATTCGGTTCGAGTTTGAGTAATATGCACGGAATTTTGATAGTATCACCGTAACCCTCTTCTATTATTATATGTATAGTTTCAATGAAACAAATATGTTAGGTTTAATGTTAAATAAAGGAAAACTAAAATTACAATTTAACATAGGAAAAACTAAAGAAAAATTAATACAATTTATACAAATTATTACACTCATATCTATATTTATATCTATTTATCTATTGTCCAGAAAGCTTAAAAATGACAATGTCTTGGTCGAAAACTTCAACGAATTGTTATTCCCAAAATAGATGGTGTCAATATTTTTTGACCTTAAGTTCATTGAGATGTTATCATTCGCAATAAACATCACATCCAAGCTATCTGCTATGAAACCTGAAATTCTTATCACAGTTTTGTTCTTGAAAGACAAGTTAGAAAATTGAAAAATGAATTTTTATTTAAATTAGTTTTGACCTAACCATACTATTTTTAAGGGTTAAATATATATTTAGTTTCTAAAGTTTGATGTGAAATTGAAATTCATTATTGTCTCGGATGTATTTTAGTTTCCAAACTTTAAAAATGAAATGGATATAGTCATTTTAATTCAATTAAGTTAAATTGTTTTGATGTGTCAAATGTGTTTTCTGGTTAACATTGAAGTGGGAACATGTCAAACAGTGTGTAAATGAGAAGTCATTTCATTTGAATGAAAGTTTTTTAATATATATATTTGTGGAAATGAGAAGCATAGGGAAGAGGTATGAATGTGGAGAAGATAGAAGATAGTAGAGTATTATTCCCACAAATGAAAAATGACATCCTCCAATTCCTGAAAAAGCTTTAGCCTTTTTCTTTCTGTTTGTTTGGGGAGTGGGTGAATGGAAACCCTCTTTAAATGAGTCATCATAGAAACCAGAATCTTTTACACTCTCACCTTTTGTACTCTTCAAGCTTCCTCTCTCGTTTCCCTAACGCGTCACTCCCGTGTCTTTCATTCCTTCTTCACAACCTTAATGCTTAAGTATATGCAAATACATACATATACTATTCATTAATAATTCTTCCCTTTATGTCTTATTATATTCTATGCATGCCCCCTAATTAAACATGCAAATACATAAATACACAATTCTATGATTAGGTGGTTTGGTTTCAATCTTGTGATTGTGAGTCGATCAGTTCGAAAAGAAAAAAACAAAAATTAAAGATGTTTGATTTTCTTCTGTTTATCTATTAATTCACTTTTCACATGCTTGGAAGGATCTATGTAAATCATCAACTATTTCTTTTACTGTAGTAGAATTTTATTGTTGATTTTATAAATAAATTGTCATTATTTTGTAGTTTTTTTTTTAGAATCGTGAATCTAAAATCTTTGTTTTAATTTTTTTATTGAAGTCTATGTGAATCTCGAAAGAATCATAATTCATTACCTTATAGTTAAACCGAACTTATTATATATGAACATCAGTGGTATTTTAATTTATTCATTCATCTACTTCTTTTGTTTCTCATTTACTGTACCTTAATCTTATATTATGTGATTATATTTTTATATATATAAAAAAACTATTATTGATTCTTATTGATGCCCCTAAAAAATTTAACTAACCCATGTTGTAATATGTTGACATGTGAATATATAATTATTACATTATATTTGTGAGCCTTTTGCAAAACTATTCGATATCTGATAAATTTTTAGTTTGTGAATTTTAGAATAATAAATTGATTTATTCCATTAAAAATATTTAATAAACTAATTAATAAATATCTGATAAGTATAAAATAACAAATAATATAATCATATAAGTTTTATCATATATATGTTTCTAAACAAAGATATATTATTATAAATTATAGTTTCATAATTATTTTAAAATAATTATTTGAGTACTTCCATTTGTTTATTAAATGTTGTATATACATTTTGAACACGTCATTTTATTTAGACAAGTTGATTAAATGAGTATTAATTAAATTTTTTATTTCTTAATTTAATTTACTGTTACATTGACTATTCCTTTTCTATAATTTTTATTGTGTGTAATTTTTTCCATGTAATAAAATATTTACTATGTCAATTTGTAATATTAATTTTTTAAAATTTGATATGTAGAAACAATTACAAATATAAGTAACTCAAAAAATATTAAAAAATATATGATAATTAATTATATCTATAAAATTAAAATAAAAAAGCGGATATTAAAAAAACATTAAAATATAAGGAATATAAAAAAAATATAAACTGCAAATTATAAAGTAGGTAAAGTAGTTTGCATCTTATAAACTAAAAGTTTCTAAAATAAATTACATTAATGGCCTATGTGAGATAAAAAAATTAGAGTGCACTTGGAACACTAACCAATTTTGGGTTCCATTACCAACATGTTTGACACTTTTTTTTTTCATATTTAGCTAGAAGCAAAATTTACCTCAATCTCCACTTAACTTAATTTCTAACTGAAATCCAAATGCACACTTGAAGACTAAGGAATTTCAGAACACTATACATTAAATTTCTCAACATGTCTCAATATATATATGACCATTAAATTATTCCAAATCCCATTAAGTATCACAAACATAACATAATAACATAACTATTGATGATCCTTATGAAGAAAACAAGTAACATGAATCTCTATTGATTCTTCACCATTTAACACATTCATATACATGATTCCCATGATCAATAAAAGCTCTGATATCCCATTAATATATTCTATATAACTCAATATTTACACACACAAATATCAAAGAAATGTATTACATCATTATTATTAAACACCATTCAAAATCATATATTATGCATTCACAAACATATTCATATAAATGTTCAACTATTTTAAAGCTTCATAAAACAATTTATTTAAATTATCGGACTAAATAGTTAAATTAAGTTTTTGAGGAACTCCCTTCAGCAGATTTTTTTTAGATAAAGCCTTTTATCTCAATTTGGAACAATCTTTTTAAGAAACAAAAAATTTCTATTCCAAATGATTTTCCCTATACTAACAGTGCTTTTGGTTGGTTAAATTAGAAAGATAGAGGATCTTTTTGTTTTTTTTTCTTACTCTGTTAAATTTTGTTTTACAAAACAAAGAATATTAATTACAATATTGATATATGTATTATTAGCCATAGTACTACATGATGTCATCCTAGTTTTCGATACACCATATAATCTTAGTTAATAGAATATGCAAGTAATTACATTCTAGAAGGACAGCATAAAGAAATATAATTATGAAAAGTTGATTATCAATCACTTTATCCAAACAATGAATGAGTAGTGTAATAAAAAAAATCAATGGATTTGTTTTCTTTGGTTGTTTAAAGAATATACATGAAATTGTAAACAAAGTTTGCAATAGAGAGATAGCATTGGATCCTATGTAATAACTAGTGTGTTGGATGTAATGGTTTAAACCCTAAGCCAATAAAGATTATAATAAGTGATTAGAAATCGAAAAAGAAAGATAAATAAAGAGAGTTATGAAAAGCTCAAAATGAAAGACGTTATGCATGTAATGACAAGTGTGGAAGAAGACTATATATATAAAAAAAAAAGTGTGGTGTTACGTTTGGAATAGAAAATGGGCATAAAGAGACTTTATTTTTTAGGTGGCCAAACTTTCTGTTAAAGTGGTCATTCCATTAACAATGTTTGGCGATTATTTACAATAATGGAGGGAGGTGGTAGATAAAGATATGTGCGGTGTGTCTTGGCTATGTAAATGAAGGGACGTATTTCTATCTTACAAAAATTTTGATGCTCTATCTGTCACGTAACATATAATATGTATCTTCATACTTACGAATATATTCCATCCCACAATTTGTTTTTATAACAAACTTTTCCACAACTTTCTACAATCATATCAAAATCAAAAGATTATATGTATTGTGTCAATAGTATAAATATTTCCCTTATATGTATTTACCTTTTTCACTTTTTATTATTTTGTCACATGTTTTCCTTTTACTCGTTTAGTTGTGTTCCCTTTGTTTAGGGTAAAGGCCTATTGTAAGAAAATATGTTTGATTCATTTTCATGTTGGCTTTTGAAACAAAATTTAAATTTAATCTTTGATATTTAAAACGAGTCTTTTAAAAAATTTAAAATAGGCCATCAAATTTAATCATTATTACTATTTAAAATGTTTAGAAAATACTAAAAAATATCATTTTGGTTACACTTTAATATATAAAATACTGGTTTTTTAATTTAGCCTATAAAATATTTTAAGTTTTTCTTACAAACATTAATATATAAGACCGTTTTAGTTTTGTAATCGCTATTAAGGCAACTTTGAGGGGACTTTTTTTTATATATTTTTAATTAGAACTAATTATAATATTTCATAGTACTTATTAATACAAATTAATTAAAATCAAATTCATTTTTTTAGAAAAATAATTATTTTTGTATTAAAAATTAATCAATTGATAATAAGTAATAAAGTTTTAATTTAAGATAATACATACTACATTATATATATAACATTTAAATAAATGTGTAATAATGAAAATTAAATACACTATATATAACTATTACATTTAAAAATATCTTCCTCTTCCTTTATAATGTAGTCATAATGTTTGTTTTTCTTGTTGTTCCAATTACTTTTAAACATGTTAAGCATATTTTTGACCAAAATTTCATATTTGAAAGACAATGAGGATACATATGAAGAAAAAAAAAAATCTTTCATCTCTCTAAAGAATTATCAACAAAACAAATGTCGAGTGTTAGTTTAGTTCATATCTTGATAATAACAATCAAACATGATCTTTAGTGAAAATTTTAAGTGGCAATGACATAGGAACCTTTTTAATCTAATCAGAGTCGTCAAAGTGGGTCAGAACTCGTGGGTCAATCCAGGTCACCATGGGTTTGGGCCGGGTTGAATTGAATTTTTTTTATAAATTTCAGTATGGGTCAATTTTTGACTTGCCCCACCAAGAACCTGGCTCATACAGATTGAACCCAACTCATCCGGGTTGAACTCGTGGTCAGCCGAGTTGGCCCACCAACCCGTATGGTCACACGCATTATGTTGGACTTTACAATGTTGAGCTATTTTTTTAAACCAAACACATTAGTGTGTTGGCAAATGGAAACCTAGCTTTAACTCAAAATAGATGGGATAAAGAAGATGTTTTAAGAGATGGAAATGTTATGGTTTTATCCATTCAAGACTCTAATATTATAGTTGGATAAGTGACAAGAATGCTTTGATCTTAGTTAATAATTTGTTTTTCTTTTAATTTTGGTTTGTATTGGAGTTTAACATCATTTTGGATTGTATTTAGGTTATATTGAAGTTTATTTAAATTTTATTTTATTTAAATGGACTAATGAATCAACCCGTTTAATCCACCAACCCGTGGTGGATTAAACCAGATTCGAAATTTTTTGGCTCACTTATAAGTGAGTCGGGTTGGATTAACCCACTAAGTGGTCAACCCGTAGTGGGTCAAGTCAGGTTGGGTCGGGTGACCCATTTTGCCTGTTCTAAATCCAAGTATTTTTCTTTTGATTGATTGTTTGCTTGTAGCATGCAATAAACTTTTGAAATGTAATGTAAAATTTACTCTATCAATATTTTAATTGATTTACTGTCATTGTTGTATGCTTATTTTGATCATCTTCGAGGGTTTCTAATTTGATGATTTAGCTTCACTAACAATAGTCATACAATAATTACTTCCATAAGCAACGAGTTATTTTTGAGAAGTTTTAATGACATTGTTTTTGTTCCATAGAAAAATTATTACCTGAAAAAACTCCAAACATTTATGATACATGTCCTTGGCATCTTTATAAATTTAAACAAGTCCCTACTGCTTGATTTGTTTAACAATCAACTATAGCACTCAGTGGGTCCACACTTGTCTCCAAATACATCACCATAACACGTCACTTGCTACTCTCACATATATTAGAATTAAGTCTAAATATAAATAAAATACATAGTTAATTTTAAAATACAAATTTAGAGTAATTAAATAAAGATTATAAAAGAATATATTAATAAGTAATTCAAATATTTTAAAAGTTTCGCACATTTGGCATATAAATTAAACAAATATAAAAGAATACATTTTACCACATATAAGTACACAAACGAACTCAAAACAGTATATCATTTATTAAAAAGTAACGCTGAATTGTTTTCCATTTCAGTAAATAATTACTATAAACAACATAGTTTTAAATAAATAGCATAATAATGTTGACAATTATAAACATCTCTTATTAAAATATGGATAATTTATACATATTTTTAAAATTGTGGGTAGTTTAGACAACAAGATGAAAATTGTGAATAATTTGATTTTAAATTTTCATATCATCACATGAACTAATAAGAATTAAATTGTTATATGGTACATCAATTATCTTGTGACAGAGTCAAAATTAGTCAAGTTATAATCGAATTAGGACACTTGAACTCCTACGTTCTTAAATAGGTAAACATGTACATTATCTATCAATTATAATTTTTTGTCTAATGATAAACTTTCGATCCAATCATTAGTATGAGAGTCAAGATCACAAATTCAAAACAATTATTTATGAGAACATTATCGCGAGTTGCATAATTATCCGATGCATACACCTTGACTACAAAAAAAATATCTAGACAATGATTAATTTTAATAACAAAAATTAATTAGTCATTATAGTGATTAATTTATATACCAATTTATAAACTATAGATTATTAGTAACTAAAATAATTTCTAAATTGATTGTTAATATAGTGACCAATTTATAGATCAGTTTCTTTGATAGTTAAAATCTTAATAGTTAATATAAGTGTTGAATTTAGAGACTAATTCACTATAATTACTAATTTAAAATATATTTTTGTTATTAATAATTTTTAATTTATGAATCTATATATAAATTGATTATTATAATAATTATTTATTTTTTATCACTAAAATTTATATTTATTTAAAGATTTTCTTTTAAGAAAAAGATGTGATCATTATATACTTGACAGTGACGTTTCTCTCTTGTTATAATAATTTATTAATTTATTTGATATTATTTTATCTTAGCTTCAAATATTAGGATCAACGTTCTCACACTTTTTATATTTATTCTTATGACTTTCGAGTTCTCTTTTTCCACATATTCCATTTCTCTCTCTAAGTAATAATTTTAACGATCTTTGATGATAAATTTAACTTTATAAAATATTATCCCAAATTTAAACAAAATTACACAAAAAGAAACAAATTATATGAACATTATTGGGGTAAGAAAAAAAGCCCTTATTTTATATGATGGATATAAAAGATGAAATACTGTTATGAAACTGGAAGCAAAAGATGCAACTGATAGTGTAATGCTTTATAGACGAAAAAGATGATTGAATTAGAATGTCAAACAAGGCCTAAACAAATAAAGCTTAGTAATAATAATAGTAATAATGATAATTGAATTGGGATATGAAAACCTGCCACATGAGTCATGCATCTATTTCAGCAAAAGAATAAAGCTAAAGTACTTTCTTTCTTTGTACGGACAAGTTAGTTTATGTGATTGGATGGACTATCGATGACCATGCAAATCTTGCATGCTGCTTAAACATCATCATTAATTCCCAACAATTTTTACTGCTCAACTTTAATAAAACTGACTAAGTCAAAACCACTTTATTCCTTTTCATCAACACTCTTTTCTTAACTTACAACCATTTCCACATTTCACATCGATACTTACTTCTCTGCACTAAGATATTCAATTTGATTTTCGTTCGAGGCTCATAATAATAATAATAATAATAATTTGGGGGTTAAATATAAATATGTTTTTGTCTTTAATTTTTAATAAATTTTGGAATTAGTTTATTTTAAAATTTTTGACCAATTTAGTCATTCATTTTTTAAAATACGTAGATTTAGTTTTTTTAATCAAATTTTGTTAAGTTTATTTGGCATTTCAAACACGTTTCATAATAATATTTGACTTAATATTAAAACAAAAATATATCAAACAAAATTTGATTAAAAGGATTAAATCTACGTATTTTGAAAAATGAATGACTAAATTGATCCAAAGTTTCGAAATAAACTAATTCCAAAATTTACTAAAAATTAAGAGACAAAAATATATTTAATCCTAATAATTTGTATTCGAATGACAGTCTATCATAAATTTTTCCTTTTTAGATTATCGATCATATTGAAATTGATAGAACTTTTTTATTTCATTTATAATTTGTACGTTGCAATGGGAAAATTTTTTCATGAAGTGAAAGATAAAGCAGCTAACCCCCCTTGGAAAGTAGTTAATGATGAAGCTTTTGTATAAAGATTGTGGTAGTACTTGTCTTGGAGGGTCCATTATTCACAGCTTTTGTGGGTCCTATTTCAAGAAAGAACGGTTTAACTTGGAGCTTTAATGCTGCCACTATTTCACCCTTTTAAGACTTTCACAATCAAAAGATATATATCTTTTTTCAATTGCAGTTTATACTTTCCTTCAGCTGTTTTATTTTTTCAGAAGCGAATGAAAAAATAATATGTTTAGGAGTCCAAGAAGAGGGAACGAGGAACTAGAGTCCAATAAAACGTAATTAATGAAATAAAATTAGCATATTATAATTTTTCTATTTGCCACTATATAATAGAAGTGGATTTTTCACACATATAAAATGTCTCACACCAAAAAAAATAAAAATATAAAGGCATAAATGATATTACAAAAATGTTTTATGTTACAATGTTTTGCTATATGCACTCAACGACAAAAACATTAAAATGGTGTAATTTTAACTTTGAAACTGCAAAATTGATATATAATTTTGAAATTGTGCCGATTTAATACGATTTTAGTTGATTGTAATTTTTTTTTCTAATTTTAATTATAATTGTGTTAATTTGGTACAACTTGAATGTATCAAAACTGATCGTATAAAATTGTCACGATTTCAAAATTAAACTTTTTTTTTTTATTTTGAAAATAAAATTGGCCATTTTAGTGCTTTTGTACTCAACTCTAAGGAGGCATTGATTTTAAGTTATTTGCTTTCTCTGTAGAAAGCTTTTGCCTTAAATTTAATTTTTTTTAAACTTGTCAAAAACATAAAACTAGCAACTTTAAGATAACAAGAAAATAAACAGCTCCCAAAATTACACATGAAAAGTGTATTAACACTGAAAATGTTTATGAAAGTTAGGAGGGAGCGCGTTGCTTTGTGAAATGGATGCATAACTTTTGTCCTAGTATATACTTGATTTAAAGTATATAGTAATTCGGTTCCCCGGTATAAAATAAAATTTGAATTCTCTACTGAATTTTTATCTTTTTAATTTCCAAGATTAATCTTGTCTAAAAATACCGTGGTTAATTCAGTAAATATAATATATATGTTGACGGATTTAAATCTGTTCAAACTCATTCAATGAAGAAATTAAAAGTTAGTTGCTGATATATATATATATATATATATATATATATATATATATATATATATATATATATTTATTTTTTTTTATATA
>Ga0214545_1002072_pt1 | contig 38555 bp, 41 predicted proteins | sample CNSS4metaG_FD_160064 | JGI IMG/M metagenome (GOLD analysis project Ga0214545, IMG submission 160064) | Root nodule microbial communities from cowpea collected in UCLA plant growth center, Los Angeles, California, USA - CNSS4 | ecosystem: Host-associated > Plants > Roots > Nodule | place: USA...
TTCAACCAACACATGTTTCATGATGACTCCCACAATTTTAAGGATTTATCATCATCCATACGCATTCCATATATAAACACACAAAAATGCATAATTTAAATAACACCCAAGTGGCACACATAGGACTCGAACCCAAGTCCTCACACACAAGAAAGTACTCTTAACCACTTGAGCTAGTACTTTTCCACGTCATAGTTCTCCACATTTATTACTTTAAATATTCTCATTACCCGTCCTAATTAAATAATTAATTAAATAACTATTTAATTTTCCCGGGTCTTACAACTACCGTCAGCTGAATAAGCTGACCATAAAGAATAAGTATCCGCTGCCGAGGATAGATGATCTGTTGGATCAACTGAGGGGAGCCGCAGTGTTCTCTAAGATTGACTTGAGGTCTGGATACCATCAGGTCTTAGTCAAACCGGAGGATGTGCAGAAGACGACGTTCAGATCACGCTACGGGCATTACGAGTATGTAGTGATGCCTTTCAGGGTGACAAATGCTTTTGCTATCTTTATGGGCTACATGAACAGGATTTCGACCGTACCTGGATCAGTTTGTTGTCGTGTTCATTGATGACATACTGATATATATCTGAGAGTGATGCTGGGAATTCTCAGAGAACATAAACTGTATGGGAAGCTGACGAAGTGTGACTTTTGGCTGGATGAGGTACAATTTTTGGGCCATGTCATCTCAGCTCAAGGTATAACGGTGGATCCAGCAAAGATTGAAATAGTGGTGAAGTAGGAAAGGCCACAGACTGTGACTGAGGTGAGGAGTTTCTTGGGCTTGGCAGGTTATTATAGACAATTTGTGGAGGGGTTCTCCAAGATGGTGAGTCCCTTGACTCAACTCACTAGAAAGGACCAGCCTTTCTCTTGCACTGACGAGTGTGAGAATTGTTTTGAGGATATGAAGAAGAGATTGACCACTGCGCCAATACTGGCTATTCCTGACACCACCAAGACGTTTGAGGTGTACTGTGATGCTTCCTACCAAGGTCTAGGTTGTGTGTTGATGCAGGAGAAATGACCTATTGCCTATGCATCTCGTCAGCTGAAGGTGCATGAGAAAAATTATCCTACTCACAACTTAGAATTGGCAGCGGTGGTTTTTGCTCTCAAAACATGGAGGCGCTACTTGTATGGGGCATAGTTTCAAGTATTCAGTGATCACAAGAGCTTGAAATAATTGTTTGATCAGAAGGAATTGAATATGAGGCAGAGGCGCTGGATGGAATACCTGAAGGACTACGACTTTGAACTATTATACCATCCTGGTAAGGCTAATGTTGTAGCAGACGCTTTGAGCAGGAAGAAATCTCATGTGTCGGCCATGATGATTAAGGAGTTGGAGTTAATCGAGAAGTTGCGAGATATGAATCTGGGATTGGATATGGAGACAGATCACATACAATGCAGCATGTTGAGGATCACTAATGAATTCTTGGATGAGGTTCGGGTGGAACAGGGTAAGGACCAGGAATTGCAGTATATCATTAGTGAGTTGGGCACAGAGAAGAGGAAAGACTTCAGGATGGGTAGAGATGGCATCCTACGATTCAGAGAGAGGGTGTGTATACCCAGCAGTCGGGTACTGAGGAAAATGCTCTTGGATGAAGGGCATAAAAGTAGTCTTAGCATACACCCAGGTATGACTAAGATGTACAAGGACTTGAAGGCGACTTTCTGGTGGACTGGTATGAAAACTGATGTGGCAAACTATGTGGCATCTTATCTAGTGTGTCAGAAAGCGAAAATAGAGCATCAGAGGCCAGGTGGTACGTTAAAGCCTCTTGAGATTCCTCAGTGGAAATGGGACAACATTTCCATGGATTTTGTTACTCATCTACCGAGGTCAATGATGGGGCACGATTCTATATGGGTAATAGTGGATCGATTGACGAAGTGCGCTCACTTTCTACCTATTAATCAGAAGATGTCCCTAGATAAGCTGACAAAGTTGTACGTCAGGGAGATAGTCCGATTACATGGTGTGCCTGAGAGTATCATATCGGATAGAGATCCGAGGTTTACCTCGAGGTTCTGGCAGTCGTTGCAGAACACATTGGGTACTCAGTTGAAGATGAGCTCGGCATATCATCCTCAGACGGATGGCCAGTCTGAGAGAACCATACAGTCTCTGGAGGACTTATTGAGAACGTGTGTTCTGGATCACCTCGGGACTTGGAGTGATGTGCTACCACTAGTGGAGTTCACTTATAATAACAGCTACCATTCCAACATCGGGATGGCACCGTATGAGGCCTTGTATGGCAGGAGGTGTCGAACATCTTTGCGTTGGCAGTAGGATGGGGAAGCTGTGGTACTTGGTCCACAGTTCTTACAACACACCACTCAGAAGGTAAGGGTAATATAGGAACGGATGCGTGTAACTCAGAGTCAGCAGAAATCCTACGCAGATAAGAGGAGGAGGCCACTCGAGTTTAAGGCTGATGACCACGTATTTCTCAGAGTTACACCTACAACAGGTATTGGGAGAGCGTTGAAGTCGAGGAAGTTGACCCCTCGATTCATCGGTCCATATCAGATTACAAGGCGAATTGGACCGGTGGCGTATGAGATTGCATTGTCACCTCACTTGGGAAACCTACATAATGTTTTCCACGTATCACAGTTGAGAAAGTACGTGGCGGATCCTACTCATGTGCTGGAGCAGGATGATGTTCAGGTGCATGAGAACCTGACTTTGGGAGTTGGACCGGTGAGGATTCTAGATTCTCAAGTCAAACGGCTTAGAGGGAAGGAGATTCGGACTGTGAAGGTTCTCTGGGATGAGGAAACTCAAGAGATGACTTGGGAGATGGAAGATCTCATGAGGAAGTCCTATCCTCACCTCTTTACTGGTAAGTTTTATTTTCGAGGACGAAAACTTTTAAAGGTGGGGGAATTGTAAGACCCGGGAAAATTAATTAATTAAATAATTAATTGATTAATAAATGCGGGTAGAAGACGCCTTTATGGCATTAATTGTTGTTTAATGTGATGTGGAAAAATACTAGCTCAAGTGGTTGAGAGTACTTTGATTGTGTGAGAGGACTTGGGTTCGAGTCCTAAGTATGCCAATTCTGTGTGATTGTTTTGTTATTGATTTTTAAGGATATGTATGAGTATGTGATTGGTATTGTAAACTATTGTTAATCTGTGAGTATAACCAGATGTGAATTGACATAGTGGTTGTGCTTTAGCCTTATGAGTGGAAGGTCATGGGTTCAAACCTTGGTGGGCAAAGAATAAGCTTTATTTTTACTAACTAATAGTTGTGGTATGAATGTGAAGGGGTAAAAAAAAGCTTAGCAGGATGGGGCAGCCAAGGGGGCTAGGAAATTACCAAATAAGTAAACTTGAAGGGTTATTAAAAGCCCAAACTCGTATTATTTTTAGAACCCTTAATTAAGACACCTATAAAAGGCCATTTTAAAGGAAAAGAAGGGTTTTGGCAGTGCTGTGAATTGGCCTTTGAGAGGAGCACGAGTTCTGAGGTTGAGGGAAGAGAATTGGAGGTTGAATTGAGAGGGTTTTGGAACAAAGGAGTGGGCAATAAAGGAGGAATTTCTTTTTACCCAAATTGCATCAAGAAGTTCAGGTTAGGGGAGCTGTATTTTAAGTATGTGAATTTTATGATGTGAATTGTGGTTCTGTGTTATTGCTGTCTCGATTGGAATATGATGGTAGTAAATTCGTGCCTGAATAATCAAATTAATGAATGGGTTGGATGGTTATAGGTTGAAGAATCTTTTATGCATTGCATATTTTGGGTGTCGAGAATGAGGGTTTTGGTTAATGTAAGTGTGAATTGTGCTTTGAACTAGGTTATGACCCTCTATTGTTTGGCATGAATTGGAATGTGGTTGGGTATGATTTCGGATGGTTTGTGTGCGTAAACAGAGGGAAACTCTGCAAGCCTCGCCCAAGCGAGGTCATCTCGTCTAAGCGAGAGTTGCAGAACCTCGTTTTTGGCCTTGTGCTGCGTTTCTCGCCTAGGCAAATGGTTTCAGGTTTGAGCGACAAACACTCTCGCTTAGGCGAGAATGGCTCGCCTAAGCGAGATCGCAAGGAAGGGTGCTCATGTTGAGCGCGACTTCTCGTTCAGGCGAGGAGTTTGGTGTGTTGAGCGAGTTTGGTCTCGCTCAGGCGAGGTCATGACCTCGCCTAAGCGAGATGTCTTGGTCATGTGTGGTGTTTTGATTGTATTTTAGCCCAGGCGTGATGGGAATGGAGGTTTGGGCGAACGTGTGGCTCGCCCAGGCGAGTGGATCTCGCCTGAGCGAGATGGTGTGTTTTGGTTGCTGAGTTAAACTCGCTCAGGCGAGGTGGACTAGCCTAAGCGAGATTGAGGGTCTAGCTTGGGCGAGGGGTCCCTAGCCTAAGCGAGTTTATGCGATTTGGTTGTTATACCATGTTTCTGTGTGCTTGTGAGTGTATTTGGTTGTTATACCATGGTTAGATTGTATATGCATGTGTTGTGGTGTGTGGGCTTGAAGGATTAAGTCCATTAGGGGTCTGGGACGTGCTCGGTGGTTGGACACATGGTGGGCATGGAACTGGTTGAGTTCCCGTCGGCTACTAGTGGGCGAGGAGTCCTTAGTATGGTGATTGCATGTGTCAGGCGCACGATGGGCAAGGAACTGTTATGTTCCCATCGGCTACTATTGGCCGAGGAGTCCATAGTATGGTGATTGCGTGCGTGCCAAGGTCCAGGTGTGAGACTTGGATGTTTTACTACAGACGAGGAGTCTGTAGGGCAGGACTATGAGCGAGATACGCTCATAGGGTTGGACCACGAATGAGTTAGTTTCGTGGGAACACAGGGAAGTCCCAAGACTTAGTTCATGCATATGGCTCATGACGGACTATGAGGTCATGGTTTGGGTGATTTGGAAATTATGAAGTTAATTATGTTATTTTGGGTTGGGGAACATAATTATATTCATGTTTTGTTTATATATTGTGCATAGCTTACCCTTTCTGTGTGTGTGGCGATGATCGGATAACTTGTTATCCGGGAGCAGATGGTGTGACAGGTGGGCCAGGAGATGCTTAGACTTGGAGCGAGGGCTAGCATGGGATATTTTGTAGATACATATGTATACGTTTACTATTTTGTTTTTGAGAATATTATGTAAACCCGGCAGGAGCCGTTGACTTGTATTTCAGTTTTATATGTATGGACTCCTGGTTTGTGACAGTTATGTTAAAGTTTTAAATTTCTCGCGTTTTTTGGGGAAATGGTTTTATTAAATGCGATCTATGTTTTATCTTGGATTTTATTTATTAAATTTTTAGTAATATTTCTTAGGGATGTTACAGAAAGTGTCGAGTTTTGTTTAGATTACATGGCAAAAGCAAAACCTATAGGAGTTCCTTAGAGATCATGGTTAAACAGATGTTCTATAAGTAATAGCATCTGAGGTGTGAGTGTGGTTAGTAAAGATCGCGAAGAGTTGTTGCAAGCACACCTATACATATTGAACAACATAGATGAGGTAATGTTTTACTTATCTGCACACAAAGTCATTGTGAAAGAGAACAATCCAAGACAATCGGAGAAATGGCATTTGATGGAGCATAATAGAACATTCATGCCTTGGTTTAAATCTAAGGTTTGGAAAGATTCGCAATGTTCTGAGACTTTGATGTGGTTAGCGAATGGATTGAAATTTGATGTCATTTGTTGTACATGTTATGAAATCAATAATTGCATATGCTATATGAAGTCTCTGGATGATAAAAGCACAGTACAAAATAGTGGAGTCAGTCTTGAAGCTGAGTTGCTACAATTTCTACATCTAAAGATCAAAATCTTGTATTTGGATCAATGACATACTATGGTGTAATACAAGAGACATGGGAGGTTGATTATACCATGTTTATTATTCCACTGCTCAAATGTAAATGGGTTGACAATAAGAGTGGTGTCAAAATGGATGAATCAGGAAAGACTCTAGTTGATTTTCGAAAAGTGGGTTATCAAGACGAGCCATTTATCATGGCACAAAAAACATCTCAAGTTTTCTATGTTAAAGATCCTACATCTGAATGTTGGTTTGTCGCTCTTCAGGGGAAAAAGCAGTTTGATCCTAATGAAGAGAATCTGAGTGATTTTAATATTGTTGTCACCCACCCATTTAGAAGAACGATCAATGTTGATGAAATCCCTCTAGTTGGTGATGTACAAGCAATTCAAGAAGATCACAATGAAGGAATATACATATGACCAATCAATAACTTTATGTATGAATTTTGTGTTCTTGTTAAAATTTAGTTGTTTTGTTAAATAATTTTTTATATGTGATTTTATATGTTGCTTATTAATGTTTTGTGATGTTTTCATTTCATAGATATATGGCTGAACATCATAGTTCATCAGAGGATGAAACACCCGCTAAGAGACCCACTAGAGGAGCCACTAGGTTGAGACAACTCTTGATTAGAAGAGTTAATGGTCAAAAAACACCTATTGATATTAACATCGACACTAGAATGCCTAGTGGTCATTATGCGGACATCTTCAAAAGCTATTTAGGAATGTTGGCATGAGAGAGAATATCAATCCTTACTCCATCTTTTGATCATGTCACTAAAGTTAATCGGGAAATGATATGGCAGGATTTATTGGTAACTAATATTAATGTTATTAACGTTATACTTTGATTTTGTTGATAATATGTTAAATATTATTGATGACATTTTCTATATTGCAGCTAACATTTGAAATTCTAAATGTGGCGAGGCTTAAACAAAAATGTTTGTCATCGGTGGTTGAGAAATTTTGTGGTTTTAAGACCAAGTTGACGTCTAGGTATGTCTTTGGATCTAAAAAGAATGAAAATCCATTGTTGAAATATACTTGGATTGATGAAGACATATGGCGTCAGTTTTTGAGCTTCGGACATCTGAGGGATGACAGATATGTTTATTTGAAATCATCAATTGCACAATTGATAATTATGCAAAATTTGAACTAATTCATAAAGTGAGTTTTATATGTTACATGAAAAGAGAAAAAAAAGACTTAAAGCATAAGTGCTCAAAATAAAAACCCGCACATATTGTCTCGTGGTGGGTATAGAAAACTTGAAGAGAAGATAATGTTAGAAAAGAAAAAATCAAGGCCCTCACCTTTGAGGGTGAAGATACTGAGCCTCCTCCAGCACCATCACGTCATCAAAAGTGGAAGTTAGCCCGTCTATGCATATCGGGTAACTACACTTCTGAATCTGCACGATAAATCTCTAAGAAAATTGAAAGATACAATTCTTATCTAAATAGCTCGTTCATGTTTTATATTGTATTATTTTTTATAAAGTTTTTTGTTACATTTTAGGATTCGTTGGTTGAGTAGAGCTCCCAAGGAGGATTAACTCCAGAAGGTCATCATGACATACTTGATGCTGCAATTGGACGGCCTGAGCACCCTAGACGTGTGTGGGGTGCTGGATCAGGATTTGGCATACGCCAATTTTTTGGATCCTCCTCTCGTTAGTCTTCATGCAATCATGGTGCTGATTCTGAAGAAAGAATGCAAGAAATAATCACTACGAGGGCGAGAGAAGAACTTATGCGCCAATTTGAGCATTATGGCATTCGTTCGCTAGTGGATTCTCCGCCAGAACTAGACCTATTTGTGCCTCCCATGGGTAAATCTGTTTTCTATAAGTTATGAATTGACTAAATGATATTTAATAAAATAATTGAATAACATTAATAAATTGTTGACTCTAACAGGTAGAAGCGGAAATGGGAGTTATTCAGCTCCACCCGGGGATGACATGGATGACACTCATCCATGTCAGCTATATATTTGGGATGGTAGAGAGAAGACACTAGTGGCTCATGGAAAAGTATTTGAGGCAGCCACAGTTCTTCATGTCATGGAGTTATCAAAGGATGAGGTTAAGGTCACGGTAGAGGAGGTTCTCGTGTCGTTTGCTTTGGTTCCTATGCCAACAGATGAGGTATATACTATGGCACAAGCATTCCAATGTTTCCTCGCCTGACCTAGAGATTTGGTTATTTCTGACCCCCCGGTACAGACTCTTAAACCCATCATATACTAAATTTTAAGTTTATATGTTTATTATATTCAAACTTAAATTATATTCCATTTTAACTGAAATTGCATCAATATAGGAAAAACCTCAACCAAAGAAGATTCTTCTCTCTTTGGACGATCCTCTTGATGCATTGCTCCAACTTGCAAAAATCATAGATGATAAGCCGATGCAGGTTCCTTGGGATGCTAACATTTTTGGGACAAACCTTGAGATCCCACTTTACTTGCATTCCTAAGATGTCAAGGAGCTTGCACAGGGACAAGAGGAACTGAACATTACCATTATTCAGTTATGGATGATGTAAGTCTTTCAGTCATTATATATAGTTATTTGATATATTTATTTATTTACTTATATCAAATTAATTTTATGTTTAGGTATTTGTCTGGTGTCACTGAAACTATGGGGTTGAATGATCTATATGTGTTTGTAGACCCCCAACTCACTCATGAAGGCAATAAGTTTGATGACATCCAATCATATGTGACCGGATGCTTTCAATGCGGAAAAGAAATTTATTTTGTCCCTTATGTTGCAGGGTAAGTCATTTTTGTTAACTTATGAATATAATCTATCATTTTAATGCATAACAATAAATTTATTTTCTTCTTAGGCGTCATTGGCAGTTACTTGTGGTTTCCCTAAAGGAGAACCTTGATGTGTGGTTATGCTCTTTGCACCGCCCTCCCCCCAACCATCTTAGACAAGTGATAGATTGGTAAGAAACCTCAATCTCAATCTTATGAATATGACATGTTATATAAAAGTATCCTAACTTATTCCCTTTATCATAGTTCAATTGTTGGACATAACATGTTGTTAGGGAGATCAACGACTAAGGCAAAATGTCTTGCATGGTGTTCCCTCCAGGTTTGATGTTTCTATCCATATATTTATAATTGTTTGATTTGATTTTCTTCCTTAATTAATTTTAATGTTGTTGATATAATGTAGTGTAATAGACAAACCGTCTCATATGAGTGCGATTACTATATAATGCAATGGATGACAACCATTGTGTGTGCTCGTATTACAACTAATTGGGAAATGATAATATATATTTGAATTAAAGCAATTACTTTGCAATATACTAAATTTTTCTTTCTATATACTAACTTAAGTTAATGTCTTATTTTGCAGACATTCAAGAGTCCTGTGCCAATTCCCGCGAAGTCCATAAAGTTTGGTAGGATAGCATGTGCAAACTTCATAATTCAAATGTACAATAGTATTGATTATGATATGTGTATTTGGATTGTAAATATTCCAACTATCTTTTAAATGTTTTTGGATTGTGGATGTTTGAGAACATATTCTGTTCTGGTTTGTGTTGGTCTATGAAAAAAATATGCAGGTTTAAATGTGGGAATAACAATAAAACAGAAAATTTATTTAAAAATAATAGTAGAATAGGCCTCGGTTCTTACCAAGATCGAAGCAAAAGGGGGGTATATGGCCTCAGTTCGTACTATAATCAAGGCCAAAGGCTCTGCGAAATTTTTAATTAAAAAAAATTGTGAATCTATGGCTTCAGTTCTCGCAGACTCGAGGCAGAAAAGCCCTTCTATGGCTCCAGTCCCTTTGCAACCGAAGCAGAAAAGTGCCTCAATGGCCTTGGGTGGTAACCGGGGCCCAAAGGCACCCCCTTTTGGCCTCGCCCCATTATGCCTCAGTTCTAAAACCGAGGTAGAATGACGAAAATAACTGGGGCCAAAAGTCCTTACTGAACTAGTGATAGTTCTCTCCTCCCTCCTTTCCTTTCAAAGTTATCTTGTAATAAAGGGCATTCACTCATGCTAGGTATTAAAACCTCATGCTTGAATTGTAAATTAATTTGTAGTTTCATGCTATAATAATTTATTATTGAAAACTTCTCTAGGATATTAAGATTCATGATTCTCACACATTCACACACATAAATCATAATAGGATACTAACTTTGATTTAAGAGAGATCCAATGAGAATGCGTTCTTCAATCTCTTCTCCAATCTCCTTTTCCCAATCTATCTCCTTGCCTTCATTTCTCCTCTCACACTATCTTTCTTATGGCTTATTATGAGAGAACCTTATTGGCAGAGACAAAACGCTAATCCCTTTTTAGCATACAACGTCTATCAAGTTGGATTGGGCTTTACTTTATTTTATTACGACTTTCGATAATAACCAATAGGTCCTTATATTTTATTAAATCATAATTGATCCCATCATAATTGTGCCCTCTCAGATGGAGAAGATCTCCAATATACCGAAGTAGTCAATAGGCCAAGGAATCGGGCGAAAATTCAAGTCAAAAATCACGTCTCCACATAGCTGAGGTCATTGTAAGAATCCAGAAGGATGTCTCCACAAAGTCGAGGTCATTGCAAGAAGCCAAAAGGATGTCTCCCTAGGACCGATGCCACTGAGCGTAGTTGGTTGGTGGTTCAAGATTTGCGAGGATGTCACCCTAAGACCGACCTCCCTATAGGAAGCTAAGATTAAGAGGAGAATATTCGGGAATATAAAGGAGAATCTTGGAGAAAAATCTCATCTCATTTACTAATTATCTTTTGATTAGATTATTTGAGAATATTTGATTATGTATATCTACAAAAATTGTACCCGACTTGCTTATAAATAAGAGTATTACTCCCACGGTCAAGGGGTGGAATTCTTTTGGCCTAAGTGAGTCATTAACTAAGGTTAAAATAGTTCTTTGTTTTTGTCTTCGATCTAAGGTTATTTTACACCTTTTTTGACTGGAACATTGGCGCCCACTGTGGGACTCGGTAAAACAAGATCCTAACTACACTTACCACCGTGAGGAATGGAAAAAACAACTCCAACCACCAAGAGAAGAATGAGAACGACAACACTCCCAACAATGCAACAGATTCCACCTCCGCAATACTCATAAGAAACTTTTGACATATGCAAATCATGAGAAGATGATCGATCTATGCTCAATCTCCGCTTATAGATCAGCAATTAATCCTTGCGATCGAAGCTTACACTCTTTCTTGATATAGATAAAAAAAAACCAAAGTTCCATGTATGTTTCTATTTTTTGACATAAAAAAGTTAATAATAAAATTGGGAAAAAATCAAACCAGAAAATCTAAATAATTTCCTAATCACATAGTCATAAATCATTATACTCTTCTTTTATTATCTAAAGTTTAGAAGCATAAGTTTAATAGTTTTACAAATTGGATTAAATGATTTCTTTAGGACACTAAAAATAAAAAGTCGGAATAATTAATTTAAAGAAAATATCAAATTTTGTAATTTATAAAATATATGTTGTTATGTTATTTTAAATTATATATATTGTTGGATAATACGATCTTAATTATGCTTACAGGAATAATAAATTGATTTGCTAAAAGACAATAAAATATATTTATGTAACTTAATTATTGTTATCAGTTGTTCCTTTTATTTTTAACCATATTATTATCAAAAGAGCAAAATAGTGAAATTAATGAATAATAAAAGTTTCATGAATTAATTATTCGTCGACCTTTTCAACGTACAAAACTAAATGTCTTTTTACATTAAAGTTTGACTTTGAAATATTAAATGAAATATGCGTTATGTTATTTATATTAAAATATATGTTTAGCATGAATATTTTCTTTCATACTATTAAATAAATAAATTTTAGTGTGAAGTATTTTATATTTAGAGGAGTTTTAAGTAAGATATTATTAACAAAATAATTTAGGAAGAACTAATCTTCCATAAAGTTGTTTCAAAATCTCAATATAATTATTTGATATGGTGCTGGAATCATAAAATAAGATTGCTTAAATGTATACACTAAGATTTTCATACATATGGTAAAATGTGAGTATTTTAGTAAATATTGTTAGTTGTTATCTTTAGAACAAATTTATTGTTACTAGATATAAATATTTTCTAGTATAAAATTTTTTTGTGCTACTTTATTCTAATAATAAACATAATTATTTATAACAGTATGTTATTTTAGTCAGCTTAAAAATTTCGATGATATCTTATAATTCATTCCTTTTTGGAATGATTTTTACAAGTGAAAATCATTTAATTAAAATTAGATATTTATAAAATGTTTTACATAACAATTATTTATATTGAACTATAAATAATCTTATGGTCATATACATATAAATATATATATATATATATATATATATATTATGAATTGCTAAAGAGATTTTGTAGATATATTAAAAGTTTATTCATCATATTTAAATCAACTAAGACTGGCTTCAGCTCGACAAAAGGTAAGATTGATCTTTTGGGTGCCGACCTTAGGATAAGATTGTTCTCTTTCACAACTATTAATAGTACAAAGTTGATCTCTTTAATTTAGGAAAAAGGTAGAATAACAAAAATCATAATTGAGTCATGATGCTTAATGAAAATGTTGGGCCGCGATGCTCGATTAAAATTTCGTGCCACGATGCCCGATGAAAATGTCGGGCCACGATGCACGATGCTCGATGTCGAGCCACGATGCTCGATGAAAATGTCTGGCCATGATGCTCGATGCCGAGCCACGATGCTCGATGAAAATGCTTGGCCACAATGCTCAATGTCGAGTCACGATGCTCGATGAAAATGTCGGGCCACGATGCTCGATGAAAATGCCGCGCCACAATGCTCGATGAAAATGTTGGGCCACGATGCTCGATGAAAATGCCGATCCACGATGCTCGATGAAAATGTCGAGCCACAATGCTCGATGTTGAGCCATAATGCTAGATGATTCAGATCACTAGGATCACAAGTACAACCAGTACGAAATATTGGTTTCCAACTGATTGACTACAATTCGTACTAATATCAGTTTCTTGTCAATTACTATGAATGTGACTGAAACTGAGAGCTCGGTTAATTTATGAGCGTTATGTTATTTTCTATTGTTTTGGAGTTATATTGGTTGGAATTATAATCTCGATTTTAAGTCGAGCCTTTTGTTGTTTTGGTGTTATGTTGGCAGGAACTGAGAGCTCGGTTGATGTACGAGCATTATGTTATTTTCTATTGTTTTGGAGTTATATTAGCAGGATTATAATCTTGGTTTTAAGTCGAGCCTTCTATTGTCTTGGTGTTATATTGTAAGAACTGAGAAATTGTTTCTCAGCCAACACTCATATTATAATTGATGATAAGTGCATTGCAAGAACTGGGAGCTCGTTTCTCAGCCGACAGTCTTATTATAATTGATGATGATTGTTTTGCAAGAACTAAGAGCTCATTTCTTAGCCGACACTCTTCTTATAATTGATGATAAGTGCATTGCGAGAACTGAGAGCTCCTCTTTCAGTGGACCTACTCAAATTAATGGATTGTAGTTGTTTGATGCTGAGAGCTAGTCAACTAGTCGACCTACTTAGCTTAATGAATTTTATAAGTTGTGTAATACAAGAGCTCACCAAACAATAGATCACCAAATGTAACGTCCTAACAAGAAATTACTTATTTAAAATAAAAGAAATAAATTATAATAATAAACCTCATTTTTTATGAAGTACTTTCCCAAAACGCGGGAAAATTTAAATCCTTTATTTCAACGCGCCAAATTAAAATAAACCACGATGGTCAATTATTACAATTATAAAGCGTTTATAAAGCCAATACAAAAGAAATTGTCCATAAAACTTTCATGAAAAAACTAGTAAAACTCGCATAGTTGTTCCCTACTCTGTCTCTAAGCATCCACACGCTCACCTGCATCAACATCTGCTCCCATGTAACAAGTTACATGATCATCGCCAAACACACACAGATAGGGTGAGCTCAGTTACGAGAAATAGAAATACAATAGGCATAATTAAAGCATCTCAAAACCATGACTCATGTTATCATCCCCAACTTCTCAAATCCTCAACTTCCAAACCTTACGTTGGATGCCTCTTAATTCCACACCCTTTAGTGAGTACACTGATCGATCTTTGTTGCACGAGTGTCTACTCGCCCCTCCAACTACAATCCACCACCTAATAGTCCACACGCGAGAATAAATTGCCACGAGCACAATCCGCGACTACAAGTGGAGTTCCCCAAAACGAACCAAAGTCTGTAGTTGTCCCCAGACTACCAAACTCAATCAGTTACACTGAAGAGGGTAATCATTCGGAACCTCGCCATACGAGCCACGATCTCGCACACTCCACTGGACTTCCTAAACCACCAGGCTACAACCTCGAGTGGCCACGTGTTACCCTAATACAAGTTACACTTGTAACTAGGCCCCCAACCAAAGCATCAAATCATGACCTTCATCCAAAGTTGTGTAGAAATCCTCCTTGGGACCCAACTCCGCAAGCAAGACCGCTTAGCACACCTTTCGTGTCGCTAGGCGGAACATGGCTCCAACCGCCTGGCGGGCATCTCACGCCGCCAGGCGCCAAGCGTCTTCCAGTGCTTCTACCACTCTGCTTCCACCTGGCAGAACCAACCCTGTTGCCAGGCGTCATGCACGTCCAATGACCATTGCCACTATTTTGAGTATCTATCGCCTGGCGACTTGCATCGCGACGCCAGGCGCCATACAAGTAGCGTAATGCTACTGGTTTTTGGCACATGAAGCAGGTCCTAATGGACCTCAGTCACATCATACGAAAAAAAATCATGGTACAATTACGATGATCGAGTTATACCATAACTAAATCACAATACACCCATTTAATCATGCCACCAACATGGTCAATATTACATACACACTTTTAAGAATAACATAACCACTAAACCTGCCAATGATAGTGACATATACAGTCTAGCCCACCATACATAAAATCATTCTCATACATCCAGGCATAGTCATATAACTGAATTGCACTCTCACACACTTCACTTAGCATATTTTCTCCATTAAGAAATATCTTTCCTCAAACTGTTGGAAGAATACCACACATCAATTGAAAAATAAACCATTCCAATTTCAACTCAAGTACATTTCCCAATTAGATACAGAAACCATTTAAATTAATTTGGCCTATTGTTTTTATGTGAATGCAACCCCAATCATCGCAAAGTTATACATAAACTCTATCCATATTACACACGTTTTTACTTGTCCATACCTCTTACATGTTAATTTCGTTTTCACATAAAATTATTCAATAAAGCCCAAATGCAAAATTATAGAACAAGCATCAAATTTGGCCCTATTCTGAGGTGTCGCCTGGTGGCAGTTCTTGTGCCGCCAGACGGTGCATCCAAACCTGGTTTCTGCCAAATTTTTCTAGTATCAGTCGTGACTCCCAACACCCTAATTGCAATACCAACCTTCGCACTGACATAACCTAACATGCACACATCATACAGGTTTCATACTTGGTTCATTTTAACATTATTTCCACAAAATAGCACACCATTCATAGACATAATTCATGCTTATTTATTTCCAACCCCCAACATGATCCCAAATCCCCAAATTCCTTGAAGAGTTCTTGCAATTTCCACCAAATAATTAATTACAAACCAGTCTTGTCATACCAATTGTATAAGTACAATAAAAATCCAATTCAAACACCACCACACCACTAATATACCAAACAAACCAGGGAAAATTGGCAATCACATGTGTCGCCATGTGCACAACCAATGCAACCAATCTATGTTTCATGATAATGTGTATAAATCTAGAAATTTCTATTCTCTTATCATGCTCCAACATATCATATAAAAAAATACTACAATTAAATAACACAAAATGGCATACATAGGACTTGAACCCAAGTCCTTTCACTCAATAAAGTACTCTCAACCATTTGATCTAGTACTCTTCCACGTCATGACAGTTAAAATTCAATGCCATAAAGACTTCCACTACCCACATTTATTTAAATAATTATTTATTTAATTATTTAAATCCCTCTGGTCTTACACCAAACAGACGACCTATTTAGCTAAAGTTTGTGTAATGTTGAGAGCTCACTAAACTGGTGACCTATTCAGGGTTAGGTAAAAGGTAATGATGAAGTATGGGAAACTACAAACAACGGTTACTGAAATGGCAACTTTCTCGCTTCTATTGTATAGTGATAGAAGCTCAAAAGTTGGGGAGTTATGTGCCCTCCCGGATGGAGAAGATCTCCAATAAACCAAGGTAGTGAGTAGGCCAAGGAATCAGGCGAAAATTCAAGTCAAAAGTCACGTCTCCACATAGTCGAGGTCATTGCAAGAATCTAGAAGGATGTCTTCACAAAGCTGAGGTCATTGAAGGAAGCCAAAAGGATGTCTCCCTAGGACTGATTGATAATGTTGTCGTGAAGCGATCAAATTAATACTACTAAACAATAGCAACTTCAGTATTGCTAAGAGAGTAGTCAAGAAAATAGAAAGGGTAAAGTAACCCAAAGTCGTCTCCCAACGAACACGGAATTGATTTTTAACAACTTAGTTCTTATAAAATCTATACAAAATGGTTAGTCAAATAAAATAATAAAAATATGAAAGGATTAAGATAAACAAAGAAAGAAATAGAAAAGATAAAAAGAAATAAAAACAATAGTAAAGAAAATAGATTGATTCCATTGCTTTTTCAAAATAGATTCATCATCGGTTATCTAAAGATTATTGCTCAATTAATTATTGTTGTAGATTTGCAAATTAATTATTGTAAAGTCTCAATTAATTTGTTGGCGTTCTCACTTTTAACCAAAGTACAGTCTCCATTAAAAGTGAGAAGTTTTAGATTATCCACAGTAAATGCAACCAAAGTACAGTCTCAATCAAATTTTACCATGCCTAATCATGTCTATTCTTTTATCTCGTCACCAAATAAAAAGCTTAATTAATCAAAGTAAAGTCTCGATTAATTTTCATAAGAGTAAATACCTTTAACCAAAGTAAAGTCTCAATTATTGGTAAAAACTCATTTAATCACATGAAAATTTCTAAATAAAATCAAAGTAAAGTCTTAATTAAATTTAAAAAACCCTTGAATTCATATGATCAACATGCATATAGATTTAAAATCATTATTTTTTACGTGATTCAAAGATAAAAGACATAGATAATTGAAAACCTCTACAATAATAAAAAGAACAACGAAATTATTTCATTCTAACCTCAGAATCCATAATGAAATTATAATGGAATCAACCCAAGAAGTTTAGCATTTCATGGAATGCAAAATAAAATAAAAATAATAGAAGAAAGGAGAGAGAAAGACATTAGGCCCCCCTAAGGGTTCCTAAATTTCGAAGTGCCGAGCTTGTTCATTCTACTTCTCCCTTGGTCTCTTCTCTTTATATAGGACTTGGATTGGGCTTTTCGGTTGCTAAAACCTCTCAAATATATTTTAAAATAAAGATAAAGATAAATATTCAAAGATATTTGGAGAGATCTAAACTATTTGACAAATATAGTTTGGTTAATAATTTATGATATAATTAAATAAATAAATTATTTACAGATATCTAATAATTATTAACAAATAATATTTGCATTAATTTTCTCAATAATCCATTTTTAATCTTGTAGTCCAAATTTGCATAGACATCCAAAAATATCAATATTTGCAATTAAACCCCTTTTGTTTGACCAGTCATTGACTGTTTGACCAACTTTGACCAGTTGACTATGCAATAGCAGACTGACACGTAGCAGAGTGCACTTTCTCTCTCCAGAATTAGGGCTTCTGCGTCCTTTAGGGTTTTGCTGCATTTCAAGGTTTGCATCTCCATCATGGATTGCGGTTGTCGGTGGTGCTCGTCCGTGGTCATGCTACTGTTCCCGTTGCTGTTGGTTCCCGTTTTCCGGCGATGCTATAATGGTTAGCTCACGATGCAGATGCAGAAATGGTGGTGACGGTGCACTACTGCAGCGTGAACGAAGAGGCTGCTCGCGTGAAGATTTGGTTGCGGGAAGAAGAAGATGGTACGTTGCAGATGCAGCGTGGCCAGAACTGGTGCAGGTGCTATTTTGACGTTGACGGCACAGCTTCAGTGAAGTTTCGTTCATGGTGGCCAACGGTGCTGCAATGGTGGCTCGTCAAGCATGGTATTAGTGGCTGCTCGCCTTCATGTTTTTTGGTGGATTGCGTTGCATTTTCCGTCGTTCCGCTGTTTCGATGGTGTTGTTGCGAACATGTTACAGCGTTGAAGCTGCAGGTATGTTCCGGCGAGAGTGGCAACTGCCGCGGCTGACCTGATGGTGGAAGGGTGGCGGTTGCTGCTGCCAGCATGGTGATGGTGGCGCTGGTACGTTGCAGGGAAGATGATGCGTTGTTGCAGAAGCGCTGGCACAGGTGCAGGCGCTGCCATGGATCGCTGCTGCGGTGGTTGAAATAGATGCGTGATGCATGTGAATGTGAGAGGAGTTGCTACAAGTGCATGGATGAACGACGGCGCATAGGTGGTTTCCATGGCTGCTGCAGCAGGTGTAGTGGTCGGAGAGTTTACGACAGCTGTTGGAAAGGATGGCGGCTGCCATGGTGATGGAAGGAGAGGAGAAAATTGGGTTTCATGTGTGAGATGGAGGAAGATGATGACGTGACAGTGTTTCATTGGTGCATATGTGTTTGCAAGGATTAATGCCACGTGGCTTGTTCTGGTTGGCCAATTTTAAAAGTTGAGGATTGCCACATGGCAACATATGGTTGAGTAGAGTTTAAGTGGTAGGAGGGGTGCAACTTAGTAGAAACTGGGGTGCATAACAGGTTTTTAGTAGTCCACTTTAGAAAGATGGGAGTGTATAAGTAAAAATTGGGGGTGCATAAGTGATATTTCCAGAACTTGCTAATTTCAACTTTATTTAAAGGTGTTTTGAAATTTCAATCAATTTATTTTCCCACCTTGAATGAGCTTAATCTTAACTTCAGCTGCATCAACAAACGTTAAAATATCCAAGAAATAATTTATGCAACTAAAAATCACTTTTTAAGACATTTTTATCACACAAGCTCAAACAGCCTAATTATCAGAATTATCAATTAAATCACTCTTTAAGTACATAAATTCAATTAAATACCTAGAATTAAACACTGAATGAGGGCAAAAATACGCACTCATCACCGATGCGACTAGGGTAGCTGGTTGATGGTTCAAGATTTGTGAGGATGTCACCCTAAGACCGACCTTTCTATAGGAAGTTAAGATTGAAAGGAGAATATTCGAGAATATAAAGGAGAATCTTGGAGAAAAATCTCATCTACATTTGATGAATATAAACGAGATTAGGAGATACGATTGTTGTTATTTACTAATTATATTTTGATTAGATTATTTGAGAATATTTGATTATGTATATCTACAAAAATTGTACCCGGCTTGCTTATAATTAAGAGTATTACTCCCACGGTTAAGGGGAGAATTATTTTGGCCTAAGTGAGTCATTAACAAAGGTTAAAATAGTTCTTTCTTTTTGTCTTTGGTCTAAGGTTATTTTACACCTTTTTTGACCGGAACAATAATATTTCAAATGAGTCACATAATAGAATTAATTCGTCAATTAATTCTGACATTCTCCCACATGACTCATATGATGTTATAACATTATGTTATTTAATACATAAACATAATGCACATTAAAAGATCTTACATAAATTGGTTCCATCATTATTCACAATTAAAGATACATAAATAATAATAGTCATGGCAGTCACACATCATTCACTCGTCATGCCGCTTCCATGTACTACTATATCATTCATTTCTCCTTAATATGACCTTAAGCGAGAAGTCCATAATAGGTTCAAACATTATGTCATTCTTTCAATAACAATAACATAACATAATTTGTTTTCTTCATCATAATTTGTATGCATGAACATAAAGAAGATAACACAACTTTCAAAAACTTATACATTAAAGATCTTAGAGTGTCACATAAACATTAATAACATTAACATTCAACATTTAACATTCAATAGTAAACATAATGCCCATATTCTTTACATGGCCAGCATACAACTTGGGCAATAACCCTTTTCTCAAAAGGTTAGCAATCATAAGATTTATGCTAATATGTTATATTAACACTCTATGTTTCTGAACTTCTTCTTTAATGACAAAGTATTTCAACTTCATATGCTTAGCACCTTTGGAATACTTGTTGTTCTTAGAAAAGAAAACTGTTGCAGAATTATCACAATAAATTTTCAGTGGCTTGGAAATAATGTGGACTACTCCAAGTCCCGAAATAAAGTTCTATAACCAATTAGCCTGAATTGTGGCCTAAAAGCATGCCATAAACTCAACTTCCATGGTTTGATACAGTAATGACAGACTCCTTCTCACTTTTCCATGAAATTGCTTATCTGGGTAAAGATACACACAAAACCAGATGTAGACTTTCTTGTATCCATAAAATTGGCAAATTCTGAATCTGTAGAACCTATCACCTCAAGATGATCAGATTTTCTATAAGTAAACATGTGATTCTTTGTTCCTTGTAGGTATTTTAAAACTTTCTTTGCAACTTTCCAATGCTCCAGTCCTAGATTACTCTGGTATCTACCAAGCATATCAACTGCAAAACTAATATATGGCCTCGTACATATCTGAGCATACATCAAATTCCCAACAACATATGCATACGGAATATCTTCCATTTGTTTTCGTTCCAAATCATTCTTTGGACATTGCATGACACAAAACTTGTCTCCTTTTTGTAATGGAACGGAAGATGCCTCACCCATATCTTTCATTTCAAAGTTATTAGAGAGAAACATCTTAGTCTCGCTTAATAGACCAAGATCGTTAGTCGCAAGCAAGATATCATCAACATACATAATTAGAAGTATAAAATTGCTCCTACTGACCTTCAAATTTATACACTGATAAAGAATGTTTTCCTTAAATCCACAAGACACAATAATATCATTGAACTTAAGATACCATTGCCGAGAAGCTTGCTTAAATCCATATATTGATCTCTTAAGTTTACACGTGATGTGTTCCTTTCCTTCATTAGTGAACCCTACCAGTTGGTCCATACAAACATGCTCTTCTAAATCCCGTTTAGAAAAGTAGTTTTAACATCCATTTGATGCAACCTGAGATCATAATGAGCTACTAATGCCATGATAATTCTAAAAGAATCTTTCTTAGAAATAGGAGAAAATGTCTCCTTATAGTCAATGCCATCTTTCTAAGTAAAACCTTTGGCTACAAGTCAGGCCTTGTAATGTTCGATATTGCCATGAGAGTCACGCTTAGTCTTAAAGACCCATTCACACCCAACTCTCTTGCATTCTACTAGCATTTCCACAAGATCCCATATGTCATTTTGTGTCATTTATTTAAGCTCATCTTTCATGGCATCTAACCACTTATTAGAATTATCACCATTAATAGCTTCTGAAAATGAAAATGGATCATTATTAATACTTAAGTCATTTTCTAACTCTTGTAAATAAACCACATAGTCATTCGAAATAGCAGACTTTCTATCTTTGTGAGATCTTCTTAACACTACTTCTTATGGTCAATCTACTACCCACTCGTTTTTAACATCGGGATCATTAATTTGTTGTTCTTCTTGATTTTTGTGAGTTTCTACAACATTGAGAACAATAACTCTTGAAGAAGAAATACTAGCTACAAGAACTTGTACTCTAACTTCCTTAATATCTATATTTTTTGAAGCTTCACTCCTACTGGACCATAGGGAAGATCCTTTCTCTAGTGGCAACAAAGGCAGAACTCTCTCCAACAGGAGGAGCATCCCGCGTCATCACTGGTTATCCATGACGATGCCTAAAACGAAGGGTAGGGGATGAAGAAGAAGACATACTTACTAAACAAAGAGAGCAAGAAGACGTAAAGGCAGAGCAAACACAACGAACGATAGTAAAGCAAAGTGTGAACTGGCGTAGGGAAGAAGAAACTGAAACATCAGGGCCAATTCAAACCAATTTAAAAAGCGAGACGACTTGCCCAAACGACATTTTAGGCATTCACCAAATGGGCCCATGACGATCCACCATCCCACGAAAATTAAACCACTTTGATGCTACCACATGGCACGCGATCACGAAACGACAAGACATGCCATCATTACTACAAAAGCCCCTTATAAATAAGTCACAGTCACCAAAGCTACCCAGCACGACAACACCTCACCAAAGCTTGCCAAGCAAGAGAGCACCCCACCAAAGCCTGCCTAACACAACAACACCTCACCAAAGCTTGCCCAGCACAATAGGACCTTGCCAAACATGCCAAGCTCAGCAACACCTTCTCAAACCTTTTCAGCATGGCAGCTCGGTTCAATCAGCCATCACTACAAGTAACAACCCTTTCATCGTACTCCCGACACTTGGGGGTGTTTAGTGTACCTACTAGGCCCAACATTGGACGTTACCTAAGAAGGCCAAATTCATTTTGCACAATTACTTGACCAAGTATCTAGTAAAAATATTATGGCCTAATATCACGATGAGACAGTTATGCATAACCCTATTAGCCATGTTCCAGATTTATTAACACTATATATACATTTGCTCCACATTATTTAGATATATGAACTATCTTTTTCACCTTTAAGTATTCAAGTACGAAATTCCCTTACTTAGGCATCAAAGAGTTTTTTACAGATTGAGTTTACCCTCATACGGACACTCGGACCCTCGTTCGGATCCTCCTACTTGCAGACAAATTTTTTGCTGAGAACAGTATCCATCAATATATTTTAAAGGCACAATAGATCAAAGTAGAAAAAGCCAATCGAGAATCCAAAGTTCGAAAAGTACTCTCTCTCAATTTCTCAACTCTTTATTTTTTTAATATTAATATAAAAAACAATATTTAACAAAAATTTCATTTCCATTCTCGGATTTTTTTTAAAAATTCTCTTTCCTTTTTCCCTATTTTCATCGTTTAGCCTTTTTCGTTTTGACTATAGTCGCTTCTAGGGATCTTGATCTACGTCGACCCAGTGTGTTCTTTCTTTTTTACAATCATCAACAAGGAACATTTGTAACTCATTATTGTATGTGTCCTTCAATTTAGCATTATATTTCTTTAGGTCTTTTGCAGATTTCCTTTCTTTGCACGAATTGTTTTTTTTTAGGATTTTTTTTTTTTAAAAAAAGAAAACTTATTTCCTTCTAACGTTAGTGACGAACATTATAGAATTGGCTTTCTCCTCACCTAAACTTAAATTGTAAAGGTTGTACAAGTTCTCCCTTTAAGAAGAATTGATGAGTAAGTTCACTTAAGAATATAAAATAATTGCGATTTGATGCAATACTTTATCTCTTAATTTACATAACGGACTTAGGTAATTTTGACCTTATCAACTAGTAAAGATAGATTTTTTAGTCCCATAATTTGAAACAATTTAAAGGATAAGCAAAGGGCCAAGCAAACATAAGGAGGAATCGTCAGATGGCATTATAAGATACATTCATAGGACTTCTTGAAAGGAGTAATAATAAAGTGAGGTACGTGCAATAAAAAAGTTCAATAATAATATATTTTTTAAATTGATTCATCCCAATTTGATACGTTTAGTTCTTATGATATCAATTTTTATTTTACAAAACTGAAAGAGAAAGAATATACTAATTGAAAGAAAAATGATTGTTATTATTCTCAATACGGGTCAATTGCATTATAAATATAAGGGTTAAATATGTTTTTGCTTCCTCAAGTTTAAGTGAATTTTGAAATTAGTCCCTCTTCGAAACTTTATACCAATTTAGTCCTTCATCTTTAGAAATGCGTGAATTTAGTCCATCTTACCAAATTTTGTTAAGTTTATTTGATATTTTAAACGCATTTGATGATAATATTTGAGTTAATATTAAATCGAAAATGTGTCAAACAGTGTAATCAAATCAAATACTATCATCAAATGAGTTTGAAACGTCAGATAAACTTAACAAAATTTAGTTAAAAGGACCAAATTCATGTCTTTTTAAAGATAAAGGACTAAATTTGCCGAAAATTTTGAAGAAGTACTAATTCCAAATTTCACTGAAACTTGAGAGACCAAAAACATATTTAACCCATTTATAATTGGCTTAAATATATATTTGGTCCCTATTTTTAATGTTTTTATTCAATTTCGTCTTCATTTTCGTTTTTTGTTCAATTACGTCCCCATTTTCGTCAAATTTTGGTCAATTTGGTCCTTTTGACTAATGGTATTTAAATAGTTAATGTTTTTAAACAGTACATGTCACGTGCAACTCTTGGTTTTTTTTTTACTTTTTTTAGATTTTTTTTTCTAGATTTTATTTTATTTTTTTTATTTTTTTTTTAAATTTAAATTTTTTTAATTTAAAAAAACTTGTTCACGTGCTAAGTCATAATTGTGCCACGTGTCAATGCTAGTGTCACGTGTCAGTTTGGAGTTGTATTATTTCTTTTTGTTCAATTTAGTCTCGATATTCGTTATTTTTTTTTCAATTCAGTCTTTATATTTGTTATTTTTGTTTAATTTAGTCCAGAACAATTTAATTTTTAAAATTGACATAATTATTAGTTATTTTTGAAATTCAATTATAAATTATTATATTTAATTATAAATTGATTATAATTCTTAGATTCAATTGTTAAATAGATTATAATTATTTAAAATAATACTAAAATATAATTATTAAAATTTTAAAAATATATATTAACATTTGTAACATTGATATTTAAATCTAAAATATTTAATATTTTTATTGCATTTCATATATTAAAATCAAAATATTTTATATTTAAATGTTAATTTTACAAATATTAGTTTACTTTTCTAAAATATTTTCAATATTTTCAATATTTTTAAATATCAATTTTAAAATTATTTTAGAATATAAATATCAGAAAAAAATATTTAATAATTATATTCTTATAATATTTAAAATAATTATATTCTATTTAGCAATTAAATATAAAAGATATTAGATAAAAATGTCAATTTTAGAAAAAATATTAATATCATTTGTATAAAAGATATTAAATTTGGTGTTAATTTGAAAGGGATAAAATTGATTTATTTTAACAAAAATTGGAATTAAATTGAACAAAAATAACAAATATCGAGACTAAATTGAATAAAAAAAATAACTCAACCACAAAGTGACACGTGATGTAATATCCCATTTAACAGTCTAAACCATCAAACAAAACATTGCATATCTGATAGTTCAAAGCATAGAACCCAAAATATAAACAGTATGTTACAGTCATCCCACAAAAACTAGATAAACTGCTATACAATTTATATACACAACTTGCACTAGAGTTTTCAAAAGAGAAAACACAAGTCTAAACTAAAAACACTAGAATTTCCATAGAACTCTACTGTGCAACATTTCTTCCTCTTCCCTGCACGGGGCTAGCTGCAAGCTCTTCAACTGCTCACACCAATCAGGTGACCATGGCAAGAAATAACAGACACCAAAAAGAAAAGAGACAAAAGAAGGGTAAGCTAATGATTTAAAAAGAGAACTTAAATCAATTTTATAGTTAATAACATACAAAAGCACAAATAATCAATTAGTTTCACACAAATTAATAATCTAAGACCCACTTAATCCGGATTCATGCATTGAAGTTGGATCCAGGCAGTTGTGCACTTGTAGTGGCATCTCATGCTCTGTAGAGCGACAGATACAGAGTAAAACTCTACCACATACAAGGTTAGTCCGTTAACACCTATGGTCAAGGAAAAACCCCTAGGCTAGGACCTCCTGCTCCTCTCACCACATACCTCATTCCTCTCTACTTGAGAATTTGAATGGTTATTAGAGCGTCAGGATAACTGCCAAGACAATCCCTACCTCAATACATACACTACCACAATCATTGCTAATCCTCCTTAGGTTAGCATCAACTAATCTCAACTCAGTATCATATAGACAATCTCATATCATATACTCATCATTCATAATAATTAAAAAGCTTCCATAACTACAAAAATATCATTCAAATCACTCAAGAATGCAAGTTTCAATTTCGTACTTACTCGCCCAACTAGTATCACTCGCCCAACCACTGGCTGATGCTCGCCCAGCTAGTAGCACTAGCCCAGCCACTGGTACAGGTATGGAATTTCCCCCTGGAAATTCGCCCAACTAGTACCACTCGCCTATGCTCGCCTAGCTAGTAGCACTCGCCTAGCCACTAGTCCAGGATTGGAATTTCCTAACTTGAAAATTTGCCCAGCGAGTCTGCGAATCTGCATAATTCTGCAGATCAGTGTTCTCCATAATTATGCAGATCAACTTATTGGCCCAGCGAGGACGCTTGCCCAGCGAGTAAGCAAATCTACACAATTCTACAGAAGTTGATTTAAGCAAAATTATACCTATTCAACCAATCCATACAACCCCGAAACCTCTACAGAGACAATTTGAGTATCACACATTAATTCTATCAACATAATCACACAAATTGCATCCAATTGCACCTATAGCATACAGTTATTCTCAAACATCAGATAAAACCTAAGTATTTATCATTTTCAAACATCACAACCCAGTCTACATATCAAACACATCAGTCAATTATAGAATAATCATGTAATAACATTTCTAATAGATTTGTGAGACATGATAAATATTAGTTTCCCTTACTTGAGATACTATACAAATAGTTCACAGAGAGTCCAAATACACCTCACAACCTGACAAAGTCCCCAATTCTCCCTAAGAACAACAAGAACATGATCAGAGTGCATCAATAGAACCACTGATCAGTGGAAAAACATAAGGAGAACTCAGAAGGTACATGCGGTCTAAAATGATCCGCATGCAATGAGATTTAGACAAAAACAGAGAAAAGAGCAGAAAATCAACTTACTCTGTTTGAGAAATTGATCGGACAGAAACGTAGGGTGTGTCGCAGGGATCCCCCTAGCGGTCTCTGATCGTTGAACAGATGATTACAGGAGTCCGAAACTTAGAGAGAAGGCAGAGAGGATTTTAGAAACAGTTCTTAGAGAGATAAAGTGTTTATAACTAATGAAACTTGTTTATTAGATTTCTATTTATATTTAAGATTTTTAATAATAAAATAATTAATTTCCATTATTTTAGACACTTACTCATTCTAAACTACTATTTTTCTAGGTCCTCACATTCTCCCCAACAACAAAATTTTTGACCTCGAAAATTAGACTTACTAGGAAATAGATAAGGATATGACTTCATCATATCCTCCTCCAACTCCCAAGTGGAATCACCTGTCCTACTATCCCAGACAACCTTGACTAAGTTGATGGTCTTTCCTCTGTGATGTTTCGTCTGACGGCCATCTAAGCCAATTGGTTGCAGTTCCACTGAAAGGTCTTCTTTAACTTGTACATCATCCACCTCTAGAACATGTGAACCATCAGGTACATACTTCCTCAATTGAGATACATGGAATACCAGATGTAAATTAGCCAACTAAGGGGGCATTGCAATCTCATAAGCTACTGGCCCCACTCGATTTAGAATCTGATAAGGACCAATATACTTAGGAGAGAGTTTCCTTGAACGAATCGTTCTCCCTACTCCAGTGGTTGGGGTCACCTTCAGGAAAACATGATCCCCTGTTGAAAACTCTAACGGTCTCCTCCTTTGGTCGGCATAAGACTTTTGCCTACTTTGTGAAGCCTTCATCCTTTCTTGAATTAATTTTACTTTTTCTGTGGTCTGCTGTAGTAACTCAGGTCCCACCAAAACTGCCTCTCCATCTTGATACCAACATAGAGGACTGGTCAACCTTTTCTTAAGTTCTTGAAAACTTTCCTCACATTTATCCGTCCAAGCAAAAGGCTGATCCTTGCGAGTAAGGTGTGTTAGAGGTGCTACTATTTTAGAAAATCCCTCAATGAATCTTCGATAGTAACCAGCTAATCGCACAAAACTTCTAATTTATGTTACCGACTTTGGTCGTTCCCACTGTACCACGACATCCACTTTAGCTGGGTCCACTGATATTCCTAGAGAAGATATCACATGGCCCAAAAACTGAACCTCTCGCATCAAAAACTCACACTTTGATAGTTTAGCATACAACTTTTCCTCCCTCAAAATCCCAAGTACTGTTCTTAAGTGTTGAACATGATCTTCATGAGTTTTGGAGTAGATAAGGATGTCGTCTATAAAAACAACGACAAACTTATCGAGAAAAGGTCTGAAAATTCTGTTCATATAGTCCATGAATAAGGCAGGAGCATTAGTCACACCAAAAGGCATAACTACGTACTCATAATGCCCATATCTAGACCTAAAGGCTGTCTTCTGTACATCCTCAGCCTTGACCAGAATCTGATGATATCCTGACCGCAAATCAATTTTTGAAAACACCACAGCTCCGTTCAATTGATCCATAAGGTCATCAATCCTGGGCAGAGGGTATTTATTCTTGATGGTCAACTTGTTTAGTTGTTTGTAGTCTACACATAATCTGGAGCTTCCATCCTTCTTCTTTACAAGCAACACCGGTGCTCCCCAAGGCGACACACTAGGTCAGATAAATTGCTTTTCTAATAATTCCTCTATTTGTTTCTTCAACTCTACCAACTCAGCTGGAGCCATTCTGTATGGAGCTATTGATACTGGTCCTGCTCCAGGCACTAGATCAATCGAGAACTCCACTTCCCTTTGAGGAGGTAGTCCTGGCACTTCATCAGGAAATACATCCTCAAACTCTCTCACCACAGAGATGCCAATGCTTTTATCATCTTTCTCAACATTTACATGAGTCAAGATAACAAAGCATCGAGAACCCTCTCTGATTTCCTTTAACACCTGCTGAGAAGACAACAACTCTGACTCTTCAGAGTTAGGAAACAATAGGGTTTTCTTACTGCAATCAATAAGAATGTGATTGGCAGCCAACCAATCCATCCCTAAGATCACATCCAAACTCTGTAGCAGCAAACAAATGAGATTGACTCTAAATTGACGCCCCTCTACATTCACTGGGCATCTGGCACACAACATTGACGTCTTTACTAAACCTGAAGCTGGAGTTGACACTATAAGATCATATTGTAACTCTTTCACAGGCAGACATAACTCTTTAACACAACCCTCAGACACAAAAGAATGTGTTGCTCCCGAGTCAAATAGAACACTCAAGCTTTTACCAGCTATCAAACAACTATCGATAATAAGATTACCTGAAGCAGATGCTTCTGTTCCAGACATTGCATAAACCCTCCCTACAGCTTGGGGTCTGCCACCTCTATTCCTCTGTTGTGCGGGCTGTTGGGATTGACTCACTACCCTTCTAGCGGAAGGGCAATCTCTGGCAAAGTGTCCCTCTACTCCACATGAATGGCATTTTCCACCTTTTCCCAGCCTTGGACAGTTACTCTTTAAATGAGGTCCGCCACATGCAAAACACTGCACTCGACCTTGTTGAAACTATTGCTGAGAGGAAGCCCCTCTAAACCCCTGAGGTTGAGGTCTAGAGTAAGGTTTTATCCTTTCCTCAAGTCTAACTCTGAACCCAGATGGTCCTCCTACTCTATGTGGTTCTTGTCTTTGTTGGACTTCTACTTCTGCTTTGAGCTTCTCCATAACTCTTGCTTTCTCTACTAAGGTAGGGAAATCCTTAATAGATAGAGGTACCACCATTAACTTAATGTCACCTCTAAGGCCATTTTCAAACTTCCGGCATCTCCATTCTTCGTCAACAGCTATGGTATGGAAACGTCCCAAATGTTTAATTTTTTTTGTATATTCTGCCACAGACATGTTTCCCTGTACCAATTGGAGAAATTCAACTTTCTTAGCATACCAGATACTATCTGGGAAATATTCTGTCAGGAAACACTTTTTAAACACATCCCAAGACACTTCCTCTCTTTTCTCTTCCAACATCATCTTCATACTCGCCCACCAGTGCTCGGCTTCACCGGTGAGCATATAAACAGTATAAGCCAACCTGTTTTCTGCAGGGCATCTCTTAGCTTCAAACACCCTTTCCATATCCTTCATCCATTGATCAACTTCGTCAGGACTGACTTTTCCATTAAACTTGGTGGGATGGTGTTGCAGAAAATCCTCCAAACTCCATTCTCTGATCTGATGAGGTGGGAATTGTGAAGGGCCAGCTGACGTTCTGTTTGCTTCAAGTTGGGAGAGAGCATCAAGATGTCTTTGCTGAGTTGCCTCTGCGGCTACCCGAGCAGTTTCCATTTGCTACAAGGACAGATTGTGTTACTCCACCATTGAGGCATGTTGTTGTTGCATAGCTGCTACCATAGCTTCTATTGCCCGCACAAGATCGGGCAAATCCGAAGTTGGTGGGGCTGGAGGTGGCCTATTTGCCATAACTTTTTTGTTTACATAAAGAACAACCATCAGCTTAACTTGCAAACACTACTATATCTAAAAAAAATGCCTAGAGGAAGCTAAGCATACCCAACCTACAGATCCTAAAGGAACTACAACTCTGATACCAAAAATGTAACATCCCATTTAACAGTCTAAACCATCAAACAAAACATTGCATATCTGATAGTTCAAAGCATAGAACCTAAAATATAAATAGTATGTTACAGTCATCCCACAAAAACTAGATAAACTGCTATACAATTTATATACACAACTTGCACTAGAGTTTTCAAAAGAGAAAACACAAGTCTAAACTAAAAACACTAGAATTTCTATAGAACTCTATTGTGCTGCATTTCTTCCTCTTCCCTGCACGGGGCTAGCTGCAAGCTCTTCAACTGCTCACACTAATCAGGTGACCATGGCAAGAAATAACAGACACCAAAAAGAAAAGAGACAAAAGAAGGGTAAGCTAACGATTTAAAAAGAGAACTTAAATCAATTTTATAGTTAATAACATACAAAAGCACAAATCATTAATTAGTTTCACACAAATTAATAATCTAAGACCCACTTAATCCGGATTCATGCATTGAAGTTGGATCCAGGCAGTTGTGCACTTGTAGTGGCATCTCATGCTCTGCAGAGCGACAGATACAGAGTAAAACTCTACCACATACAAGGTTAGTCCGTTAACACCTATGGTCAAGGAAAAACCCCTAGGCTAGGACCTCCTGCTCCTCTCACCACATACCTCATTCCTCTCTACTTGAGAATTTGAATGGTTTTTAGAGCTTCAGAATAACTGCCAAGACAATCCCTACCTCAATACATACACTACCACAATCATTGCTAATCCTCCTTAGGTTAGCATCAACCAATCTCAACTGAGTATCATATAGACAATCTCATATCATATACTCATCATTCATAATAATTAAAAAGCTTCCATAACTACAAAAATATCATTCAAATCACTCAAGAATGCAAGTTTCAATTTCGTACTTACTCGCCCAGCTAGTATCACTCGCCCAGCCACTGGCTGATGCTCGCCCAGCTAGTAGCACTAGCCCAGCCACTGGTACAGGTATGGAATTTCCCCCTGGAAATTCGCCCAGCTAGTACCACTCGCCCAGCCACTGGCCTATGCTCGCCCAACTAGTAGCACTCGCCCAGCCACTGGTCCAAGACTAGAATTTCCTAACTTGAAAATTCGCCCAGCGAGTCTGCGAATCTGCATAATTCTGCAGATCAGTGTTCTGCATAATTATGCAGATCAACTTATTGGCCCAGCGAGGATGCTTGCCCAACGAGTAAGCAAATCTACACAATTCTACAGAAGTTGATTTAAGCAAAATTATACCTATTCAACCAATCCATACAACCCCAAAACCTCTACAGAGACCATTTGAGTATCACACATTAATTCTATCAACATAATCACACAAATTGCATCCAATTGCACCTATAACATACAGTTATTCTCAAACATCAGATAAAACCTAAGTATTTATCATTTTCAAACATCACAACCCAGTCTACATATCAAACACATCAGTCAATTATAGAATAATCATGTAATAACATTTCTAATAGATTTGTGAGACATGATAAATATTAGCTTCCCTTACTTGAGATACTATACAGATAGTTCACAGAGAGTCCAAATACACCTCACAACCCGACAGAGTCCCCAATTCTCCCTAAGAACAACAAGAACATGATCAGAGTGCATCAATAGAACCATTGATCAGTGGAAAAACATAAGGAGAACTCAGAAGGTACATGCGGTCTACAATGATCCGCATGCAATGAGATTTAGACAAAAACAGAGAAAAGAGAAGAAAATCAACTTACTCTGTTTGAGAAATTGATCGGACAGAAACGTAGGGCGTGCCGCAGGGATCCCCCTAGCGGTCTTTGATCGTTGAACAGATGATTATAGGAGTCAGAAACTTAGAGAGAAGGCAGAGAGGATTTTAGAAACAGTTCTTAGAGAGATAAAGCGTTTATAACTAATGAAACTCGTTTATTAGATTTCTATTTATATTTAATAATAAAATCATCGAGTTCCATTATTTTAAACACTTACTCATTCTAAACTACTATTTTCTAGGTCCTCACAAGTGACACTAGCATTGACACATGACACAATTGTGAGTTGACATGTGAACAATTTTTTTGAAATTAAAAAATTTAATTTTGTTAAAAAATAAAAAAAATAAAAATTTAAATTTTCTTTAAAAAATCAAAAAAACCAAGAGCTAACACATGGCATATACTGTTCAACAACGTTAACTATTTAAATACTATTAGTGAAAAAGAACAAATTGACCAAAATTTGACGAAAATGAAAACCTAATTGAACACAAATCGAATATGAGAACCAAATTGAATAAAAATAACAAAAATAGAGACCAAATCTATATCGAAACCATTTATAATATTTGCACTAACAAAAATCTAATTGAGATTCTCCTAAACTAATTGATTGTTATTATTCTCCAAAAGTTTAAGAAACATTATTTTAACTAAAAAACCTTATTCAACGACTAAAACAGAAAAATGATAAAGTAAATAAAGATGCCAAGAGTGTAACCAAAAATATTTAAACAACAATCCTTGAAATTCAGCTAGGGATTTATATCTGATACGTAAAATTCACGTATATTATATTTTCCATTGGGCCAAAGTTAGAACAACATGAGAGAATGAGAGTTTTTAAAAATGTCATAGTAAATCTTTTTTACAAAATGTGTTTTCTGCACTAGTGTTTAAAGATCTCAGCTTATATACCTCTCTTGGGAGATAGTTTAGACTAGTGGAAAGGTACCCATGATCTCCAACAAGTTGTATATATATGATCCAGTTGTCAGAATCTTAATCACCTCCTTTACTTAAAACCATAGGCTCCAAGTAATACACTTTCCGGTTCAATCCCTGGATAGCTTCCGTCGCCTGTGATGATTATAGCAAAGATAAACTATTGAGAAATTCTTAAATATATGTTCATTCTTGATACTTAGTGTTGAATCTAACAAGTTCACAACACATGGATTATAAAAAAAAGAAAACACATTCAAAAAAAAGTTTCAAAATCATATAAAGAATGTCAATTCTTACCGTATTATCTTTCGGTACGTCTTTTACGTCATCTTGAAACCATAATCGACTCCATTTATCCGGTTCCTTTTGGCATCTTTGACGAATAATTTCTCTTCCCATGTGTTTTAACAAAGGATGCACTTGAAGTTTGTTATGTCTGTCCACTTTTATGAGGCCACGTTCTATGAGAACTGTTATTCCGATATCACCATGTAGTCCACAGTCATTTAATATCCGTGTGACATGGCCTCTTTCTTTACCAATAAAAAAGCAACAAACATCAATAAATATATCTTTTTCCGTATCATGTAAACCGTCAAAACTTATTTTTAATTTCTCTTCAATTTGATCAATGGGAATTATTTTTAATTTCGACGATACACTTTCCCACTCCTCCATTGTCTTCTCACATAAAAAGGAACCAAGGACCTCAAGAGCTAGTGGTAGTCCTCCACAATAAGGAGTTACGTTTCTTCCATGTTCATGCAATTCTTTTCTTGGTTTTGCTTCTCTAAAGGCATGCCAACTTAAAAGCTCAAGGGAATCATTTTCGTTCATAACATCCATTTTATACACATAATTAACTTTTATTTGGTTCAGCAAGTTAACATCTCTAGTTGTAATGATTATCACAGTTCCTTGACCGAACCATTCACGATTCCCGCATAGGTTTTCTAACTGGCCAAACTCACTCACATCATCAAGCACAATGAATAACTTTTTTCGAGTAAGTCCATTCTCGATCATAGTTCTTCCCATCCCAACGCTTTCCACCTCCAACTTAGATTTTAGGATATCAGAAAGAAGATTTTCTTGCAAATCAACATACCTTTCGTTTTTTGGATCCCAAACATCACTAATATTCTCAATAAAACTCTTTCCAATGAATTCACGATAAATTCGATTGTAGATGGCTTTGGCTATGGTTGTTTTACCTGATCCTCCCATTCCCCATATCCCTATCATACACACTTTGGTGGAATGATTTTCAATACATGCAATCACCTTTTCCACGTGTGACTCTAATCCAACAGGATATTGGGTAATAAACAAGTCTTTATAGTCCAGTATCATCTTAACGCGGCTAACAATTCCCTCTACAAGTTCAGCATCATGCCTTCAAGATGAATCATAATGTGTTACCATTCATTCGGTCTCAAACGAAAGAAAGTAGGAAGGATTCATTTCTTTACCTGAAATTTCTGAGATCCCAACAAGTGATACTTGCAGCTTTGGTGAGTGCACGACTCCACCTGGACAACGCATGTTCCACTTGTTCTCCTGAATAGCTTTTGTGTGCAGCTTCTTCCAACGCTTGTCCAAAATCATACTTCTGATGGCGTACATCCAACTTGTCAATCTCGTAAAACACAGGCATAAGTATTTGGCCAAAAGTTTCGTGGCATTCAATGATTTTTTCAAGTTCACGAAGACAGCAGGTAGATTCAGCGTATGATTTGGTGAAAACAATTATTGTAGCCTTAGTGCCTCCTATTGCTCGCATGTGCTCTTCCCGCTTCGGTCCCTCCGGCAGATTCTCCTCTTTAATCAAAGTTTTGACTTGAGCTTGTAAAAGGGCATAATGGAGATGAGAAATGAACCTTCTACCGATGTCTTCTCCCCAAAAGTTGATGAACACATCGTATATGAAATGGGGTTCTAATGTTAAGAAGGATGAAGATGATGAAGAAGATGCAAACTCCATGAAGAAATTGAACTCAACTCTTCAAAGATAAAGCAATAACGTTAATTAAAGATGTTAAAATAACAGTTGTTTATGGGCTTATCATCTCATCAAACAGTCTGCTATAACAAATTTCAGGATAAAATTATTTGTCGATTTACAAGTTGCCATATAACAAAGGATGCTAATAAAAAAAGTTGAAATACATAGAACCTTCAATTATTTTATATTAAGAACGACAAATAGTTGGTGAAAAGATAGACTCCATAATATATAAGTAATTCCTAGTGGCAAAAGAAAACCGTTAGTTCGGGAAAGATCCCAATCACTCTTATCCTCTCGCTTTAACAAAAAAATTTCTCTCTTAGCCATTCACGTTTATCTGTTGGGAACAATTCCCATCACCATCTTTGTGTTACTATTATTTTTTATTCTAAAAAACTATTAATTTTGTTGCAAAAGAAAAAAAAAACTGATATTCATATATCTGGAAAATAGCAGTTGTAACCTCCCATTTAATACATAAACTTACTTAAATGACACGTCACGCAATATAATAATACGAGCAGATATATGGGATAGGGACTCACTCCCTAAAGATATCCAAGAGTTATAAAAGGAAATCCTAGGGCACACCATGATGCCAAACAAGACAAGTACGAGGTCTAAAGTAACCAGAAACACAATATGAAAAAAAAAATACATGGGCCATAGCCCGCAAAAGACGTAAAAAGAAGAGCCCAAGTCCAGTCGACTAAGCAGCGGAACCATCACCTCCCTGTTGGCCACGAGTGTTCCTCGCATATGCTCACATCAACAAGTTGATGATCATCGCAAAAGAGAGAGAGCCACACAGCAAAACACACAACAAATAACATAAGGGTAAGTTAGAGCCAAAAGTAGTTTTAATCATGCAATCAGATATACCTTCTCAGTCAAATATACATACATCATCCAAGCATGTTATGACCTTCAAAAAAATACACTTAAGACTCTACTTCGACTCATCCGGATACATATAACCTGGTCAGATTCATTGGATGCTTGCACTTGTGATGGATCAATCCTCTGCTCACCCCCGAGCTAAGTGTTACAAGTGTTACAATGAATCAATCCCCCACACACAAGGTTAGCCCTTAATGAGTTTCAGGCCTCCTGCTACTCTTACCACAAGAGTCAGTTCGCTCTAAGTGAGACTAACTGACTCCTTAGAGTGTCAGGATGCAATCCTTACCTTGAATCCTTACCAAATTATATAGATGGAGCACCACCATGAACACCCACTAACAGGGGCCATGGAATTACGTCCCGACCACTGAAGCACGACCCTGAAACCCCACCTAGAGATTTCAAGGAATTATGCATTGACCATGGACTGATCATAATCAAACAAATAATATTTAACATGCATATGTATATATCTCATGCCAACCTTTACAATCCATCCTCATTTGTATTCCATATTGAATCCATTTTGTTCATCATTCCCAAACCACGAATATAAAAGTGTATTTTATACCGACACCATGCCATATTCATTAACTAACCTTCACTCATATCTCATGTCAAATCTATACCAAACTCATCATTTTAATTTCATGAATCATCCCATACAAACGTCATGCTCACATCATGTTAAAACTCATGAATCACGAATCATAGTCCATCTTATTCATACAAAGTCACTCAATTCATACAGTTCATACTCAAGGTAAAGCATACCAAGCCAAGCACACAATTAACAGCCCAAAAACATGAAAGGGATAATTCTATAGTGAAGTCCCGTGCCAGTCTCACCCAAACCACAGGTTCTCGCTTAGGCGAGACTGTCAACAGAGGACCCTGCAAGACTCACGGGTTCTCGCTTAAGCGAACCGCTACTCCCCTGGTCGAGAGTACCCTTCGCTCATAAGCGAGGTTCCTCGCATGAGCTACTCATGCAGCAACGTGCCTCAATCCCTTCACTCGTCCTCGCTTAGGTGAGCCTCTCTCGCCTGAGCAAACACTACAAAAAATTTATATATTAGCTACGGAACCTTTCGTAGTTGATCCGTAGCTAATCCGTAGCTAAATTGTTTTGCGACAGATTACCTATCAAATTGCTAGAGAATTTTTCGTAGCTAAATACAGGTAGCTAATTAGAGAGGGAAAAATCCGTAGCTAATTTGTAGCTAATTCATAACTAATCCCTCTTTATTCTCTCTCTAATTGAAATAAAAAAGTTTTAAAATTTTTAGCTAATTCGTAGCTAATTCATAGCTAATCCCTCTCTATTCCATCGTTAATTGAAGTGAAAAAGTTTTAAAATTTCTATCTAATACGTAGCTAATCTGTCGCAATTTTGTTGTCGCTAATCCGTAGCTAATCTGTCGCAATTCTGTTGTCGCTAATCTGTAACTAATCTGTCGCAATTCTGTTGTCGCTAATTCGTAGCTAATCTGTCGCAATTCTGTTGTCGCTAATCTGTCGCAATTTTGTTCTCGCTAATCGGTAGCTAATCTGTTGCAATTTTTTCCCCGCTAATTTGTAGCTAATCTGTCGCAATTCTTTTCTCGCTAATCCGTAGCTAATCTGTAACTAATTTGTTGCAATTTTTTTCTCGCTAATCCGTAGCTAATTTGTTGCAATTCTTATATCACTAATTTGTATCACAATTGATTAGTTAATTTATCTCAATTCTATTAATCTCCTATAAATATTATTTTGTTAATTGCAATTACTTAATTGTTATTCATTATCTATTATGAGTCATGTCCATAAACCTATGCCCATAATAAAAAAAGAAAACAGAAAATAAATTATTCACAAAAAGTGTCTAAATACCTCCGATATTTGCAATACCTATTTAAAAAGGATAGATAATCAATCCTACAATGATCAAAGTATATCCATCCAACAGTACAAAATAACATAAAAGTTTCCACCAATTTATAATAGTTTTAGGACACAAAAGCATTGGAGGGTATCAACAAAGAGTAATGCATTAACACAATTAGAAGATAAACAAAGTTTTGGGTTCTTTGAGGCATGTCTTCATTCTTGTTTCTTCAAAGCAGACAACAATTCTCTCTTAAAAGATTGCATTTGCTCTTGCATTTGTTGTTGCATAAATGGTTGCATTTCTGCTTGTGCCTTCATTTGTGCTTGCATCAATGCTTGCATATCAGTCTGTGCTTGCAATTATGTTTTCACCTGCTCTTGCAAATTAGATATTTGTGTAGTCAATGTAGTGATTTCTTCAGCTATTGGATTTAGATTTTGGAAAGAGGGACCTTCAACTGTTGAGGATGAAACATGTGGACCAATGCCAAGATCCAAACTATGACCAATTCCATAGATTCTACCTTTCCTATTTTCACCACCTGTTTTATCCAAACACCAGAGTCAACTATAGGATGCTTTGATGTGTCTTCCCCATATTTTTCAGTCATAGCATTTTCATATGATTCCTACATCAAATCAATATGTTAGCAATATTATAAATAAGTAGTT